>Ga0058701_10000022_pt1 | contig 107017 bp, 90 predicted proteins | sample AgamicOrMae_FD_97039 | JGI IMG/M metagenome (GOLD analysis project Ga0058701, IMG submission 97039) | Agave microbial communities from Guanajuato, Mexico - Or.Ma.e | ecosystem: Host-associated > Plants > Phyllosphere > Phylloplane/Leaf | place: Guanajuato, Mexico | collected 2012-06-04
AATGTCGTCCTATACCCATCAGGAAATTATCTGGTTTTATATCTCGGTGAATGAAATGTTTACTATGTACATATTCAATACGTCCTATCATTTGATCAGCAAGCATTAGTACAGTTTTTGGAGTGAATCGCCTGTTACAAAAATTGAATAGATCTTCCAATGATGGTCCAAGTAGATCCATAACTAGAACGTTATACTCCTTCTCGGTTCCATACCATCTACAATGTGGAATTCCCATACCTCCTTGTAATAGCTTGTAAAGTTTTGATTCATATAACAATTGTGGGTGTCTAGCTTTTATGGATTCCATTTTGATGGCGACTTCTTCTCCTGTTGTCATATTCATACCAAGAAAAATATCTCCAAATGATCCGGAGCCTATCTTTCTCATAAGGCGATACTTAGCGCAAATAATAAACTCGGGGCGTATATTTGTATTCATGTTTGCAAGCTCTTGGTAAGTTTACCGATCTAACTGGATTAAATCTTTTTCTTCCTCTATTTCAACTACTGCTCCTTACTAGCTTTCCTATTAACAAATTATTACCTACAAGATTGAATAATGTTGGCGATGGTTATATTAGATATCGGTTGTTTAATATTGTTAATTATAGCTTATAAATTTCAATTCTTCGGATCTTATATCTTAAATCTCTTATAAATAAAGATGAAATTCTGTAATGTGATTTTTGCCGTTCCCTACGAGTGGTTTATTTTTTTCACGGCTCTACAATGGTAGTTCCCCGTGTTCTTTCCCCTCTGGCTGTGTTTCAAGCCACTTACTCAGTCGGGGAAACAGCAACCGTGCAGAATGCGGCCATTGCGCTGCGTTTTACCCTAGAGTCGCACAAGTGCCGTGCTGCTCTACATGCTACAATGCGGGCAGCCGAATATTGAAAGCGCATGCGCTCGGCGTAGCCCAACTGTTTGGCCCTTGTTTGCCAATGGGATTTTTGTTTGCTGTAATATTAGGCTAGTCCGAGTTAAAATTTGGGCCGAAAATTTTAGGCCCGAATTGGGCGGCCCACCAGATCTGAAAAACAACTCACTCAACGACTGGGGTCTACACAAGTTTCGGAGATTTCTCTCCGATGACTCAGGATCAATCCTATCATGTTACCCATCCCTAATGCCATAGTCCTTGTAATCAGGCTCTTGGCTATCGGCCTATTTTTATTATGACTCAGTCTTTCCTTTCACCAGAGAAAACTCTTTTATGCGTAGCTCACAGATGATAACTACGGATATCTATCTCCGGATATCCATATCAACCAGATCTTTGGATAAGAATTTGCGTAGATGCAAACAGATGGATTCTACGAGGCCAGTCCCTTCAACTACGACTACCAATACCTAATCCAGCCAAAAGAACATGGACCTTTCAGTAATCTCGTTTGCATGTCCCTACAAGCATCTTAGGCAGCATGATCGTTTGATCGTTTCCCAACAAACATCCTAATACCCCTACAGACTGACCCAACGAGGGGGAACTGAACGAGAGTTGTGAGCGACTAAGACAACACTAGATATTGAAGCCAAAGGGTTCAAGTGTTCGTGACAACACTTGTCACAAGGATTCATTTGAGAAATGGCCTAAATCAGTGGACTAACACCGATGGCTACCAGTTATTTTATTCATCGTATGAGTTGTTCCTCATTTTCTCGTGCACTGGATGAACAGATGGAGAAACACAAATTAACAAGCAAAGGTTTGGTTATAAATAAACGAGATGAAACCCAACACTCGTTTGCTGGGGACAGATCACGAGTAAGCCGAAGCAAGCAAATGAGCCTGGGTGAATTGAGGAAATGCCGCATACATTAGCCGACCTATGCAATTGAAGTAGCATCGATGAAAGCTACTAAGGCCATTGAGTGCTCTTCATCCACAAAGATTAAGAACTGTGATAGCGCGTTGACACCGGATATTTTTTTTAGATGTTACCGGATAGATTTAGATCCTCAAATAAATTATGATTGATATTTTTCCTCTTTTTACTCGGATGAATCTCAAAGTAATTTCACAGCAGGCTAAATAAATCACCGAGCTCGAATTGGAGCGTCACCCCAGTGTGATGTGGTGTGAGATGGTGGAAACTTTACATCATGCATATCGTATGCTTTGCTTGTCGCGCAATTAAATCAAATCATAGAGTCCCAGGATAGCGAAACGCAATGACGTGAGCATTGGATTTGTTGTGAGCTTAGCGCTGAACAGAGCTGTGTGTTTACACGATTCCTAACCTTGATCTTGAACTGTCTAGCGGTAGTTCACGATGCCTGCCGAGGGGCCCCACGTCACTAGGCGAATCTCTTCAGACAACTCCAAAGGAAAGAGGTCCAAAGGAACATTGCCGACGTTGTGCAGTGGATGCAGAGTGGGGGGTTGCCTCAGCTAGTTTGTTGGATGGGCCAGGAGGGTACTGGGAGGCTAGCTAAGCAACGGCATTATTGTGTCGAGACGGGGCCCAGATGGCCCATGTGCGCAGTCTCCACGAAGCTTCTTCTAGAGACTAATGAGTCAGTGTGGGCCGCCACACAGACGGGCGCATACACCAAAGGCTTGTGTGTGTGTGTGTGTGTGTGTGTTCCAGCAGAGGAGGCAATAATGGCGCCAACAAAGGCCCGCCGATGTGGAGGTACCCCAGTTGCAGTGGGCGTTAGGGAGCTAGGCGCTCGTGCGCGCTTCTACGCTAGACAAGTGCCAGCAAACGCGTGCAAGAGGCCGTCCTTCTGTGTCCTATGTGTGTGTGAGAGTGTCTCTGTGGGTGCCACCCTTTGGGCTAGTCGTCTAGCATTCAGTGTTGGCAGATTACGTATTGCTTGGGGCCAAGCAGAGCGACATTCCAGGTGAAAATCAAGCTTGGGATGAGGAGATTTTATTATTCACTCACTGATGGGACAAACCGAGCGAGCAGACCACAGTGGATGAGTGTGAGCTGGTGGGGGCCCCTCGTAGACATTATTCAGGGGGCGGAGGTTGGAAAGAAGAAGGAGGGAGAATGAGAAAGAAGGCAACCTCTCTTGCTGCACCACAGTTCACTCATTATGTTTCATTAGTTTTTCAAGTTCAAATTTTAACACAATACTCGCCAACTCGCTTTGAGGCGCGCAAAATCATTTAATCTAAGGTCTGATTGGAAGATAAAACCAAGGCAACTGACCGAATGGGGAGAAAGAGGAACTCTGAGCAATGTTATTTGGAATTGTTATGTTTTGTTTGTATTGTTGTTACACCAAACCAAAAGGAGATTTGGTGGAAAATTAAGTGAAAAAAGAGCCAAGAAAAAGGCGAAGAGAAAGCGGAATTGGAAATAGGAAACACTCTATTATGCCTAGACACATATCGGAGCCCTCGGCTCCGCCCATGCACCTGATGGAACCCTGCGAAGAGGAGCTTGCCGAACGCAGTCCACCGCCCAGATACGAGGAAGCAATAGCCAGCGACCAGCCCGTTAGCGCCCACTCATTCTTTCCAGCACCTAGTCTGCCGGCCCACCACCAGGACCAGGCCAACCTTCGTCGGAGGAACCCACAGCAACGGTGTCTCGTGGCCACCAACAACACCTGTCAGCATGGCGGCCAGGCAGCTGAGCGGCGGTCCATGTTCCAGTTAGACAGACTGGGCGGCGGCTCGTCGCAACAGTGCCTGGTGGACTCGGCGAGGGGGCATGAGGCGCGCCGGCCACGAAGAAACTTCTGCTCGGCCAGTGGGCGCCATAACTCAGCCTCGCCCGGAGGTCTGTCAGACGGAGAGAGCGAGGACGAGGAGCCCCTGGGACGTTCGAGCAGCCGGCCCACAGCTCGCTCGTCGGCCCAGAGCCACGGGCCGAACGGGGATGCGAGCATTCGTGCCAAGTCTAAGCGGACCTCTGGCTCCAAGATCAAACGAGGTCTCGAAAACATTGCCTTCTTCATCATTCAGATATTAGACTAGTTACTATACTATACATTATAGCCCCAATTAGACGCTAGCCTATGCTGCATCACGGCCAATTCTCACCATCACCACTCGGGACTGTCACTCATCAGACTCAACCAGGTCTCTGGGGTGAGTGTTGGCCATGTTTGAAGATATTTACTCATTTCCAACTATGAAAGATTGAACTCTCTCGACCGGCTGTCTACACTTAGGCCGATGTGAGTCGATAGTGAGAGATGTATGAATTTCCATCAGCCTGGCCGAGCTGTGTGCATCCACTGAGTGTATCCATTTTTTAGAGATTATTGGAGCTTATATCCAATGTTTACACCGACGCTGATCGACAACGAAATGAAAATTCAGGAGCACGAATAATTATCTGAGCCGGCGAATCGGTGAATCCAAGCAGAGGCACAGTGGGGCTAGATTAGGAATACTTAGAACAATTGTTGATACGAGTTATTGTTGTTGTTGAAGGGAGGTTATTGTTGTTGCATGAACAGTTATTGTTGTTGCATAAACAGTCGTTGTTGTATCAATAGTCATTGTTGCAGGAACACTAATGAGCAGTTATTGTTGTAGAAAGACTGCTTGTTATTGTACATAGGAGATGAGGGTATCAATATTATAATAATTATTATTATTAATTGATTGATTAATAAAAAAAAAGGATAAGTTTATTTATAACAAGGAGGCAAACTGTTGCACAAGTCGGGCCCAAGGCAAAAGGTTTCTCCTCTTGGGCACCACTGGTTGTCTGCGCTATGCTACACATTGTAGCCTACAATGTACAGTGTGTGGCGGCTACACACAGTTGGTGGCACTAAAATTGGTTCACAGTAAAATTCCAATTTCAGGCGCGCATGTTTATATACACTTTTAGCTTGTTGTTTGCCTACAGAACTCGTAGGCATTAACGAACATTTGCATCCACGGACTAGTGTTCACCTGTTCCCCTTGGGGCGTCCTGAAGTCGTCCGGCTGGTAGGGCCACTGCCACATTTGGGTGCACCTCTCCGGGTGGGGCATCATGGCCAGATGGCGGCCGTCTCTGCTGCACATGGCGGCCACCGCCTGGTCGCTGCCATTTGGGTTCAGCGGGTACTCCATGGTGGGCTCGCCCCTGTCGTCCACATAGCGGAGGGCAATCCGGGGCTCGTGGTCCAGCTCGACGCTCTGCTCGATGCGGAACTTGCCCTCCCCGTGGGCAACCCAAACCCCGAAGACACTGTCCTCCATGTCGCGCAGCATGAGCGAGTTGGTGGTGGTCTCGACGCGCACGTTCACGAAGCGGCACTCGAAGCGGCCCGACTCGTTGGGCTCCAGCCGAACGCTCGTGCTAGGCACAACCACCACAGGCTCCTCCTCCTGCTGCTTCTCGCCAAGCCTCTCATCAAGCGCCTCCTCCGAAGAGCTCAGCTCGCCCTCAGGCACGTCCTCCAGGAAGCCCAGCAGACTCATCAGCTGGCAGCCGTTGCACACGCCCAGCGAAAAGGTGTCTGGGCGGCGGCGGAAGTGTAGGAGCTGCTGGCTGATTTGGCGCTTGAAGAGCAGCGAGGCGGCCCAGCCGCGCGCCGACCCAAACACGTCGGCGTACGAGAAGCCGCCCGGAAAGATGAGCCCCCTGAACATGCTTAGCTGGAGCAATTCGGGCCCGCAGGACTGTTGCAGGTCGGTCACCGTCACGTCGAACACCTCGAAGCCGGCCATTGCCAGGCTGGCCATCATCTCGCGGTCTCCGTTGATGCCCTCCTCTCTGAGCACGGCCACCTTTGGCTGCTCGCTCAGATAGTGCGCGTCGAAGTCTCTCACCACTTGGGTGGCATTTGGGTCGAAGGTGAGCTCCCACTTGGGCTTGGAAGGCCGCCCACTGAGGTTGTCGTACTCCTGCTGGACGCACTTCCGGTTTGCTTGGCGCAAGTCCAGCTGCCGACTGGTGGCCTCCCAGGCTTGGCGCAGCTTGGCGTTGGTCTCGTGCTCGAGGAGGAGCTGTTGCTCGAATCTGACGGTGATGCGCGGGTTCTCGTAGGAGCCAAAGCCGATCCGCTGGGCCTGGATGCTCTTCTGGCGGAAGCGGGCGAGCAGCGCCTCCAGCTCCTGCTCGGTGTGCGCCTCCACCTCGATCAGGACGCCGCACTCCTCGGCAAACAGGGCCGCCAGGATGCGCTCCTGGTTGTTGGCGGCGCCCAAGTGGCGGAAGGCGCCCTTGGCCTGGAAGTTGAGACTGAGGCCGCAGTGGCTCGCGAGGGCCATCTCCAGGGCGCACACTATGAGGCCGCCGTCGCTTATGTCGTGGCCAGCCGTGCAGACTCCCTCCCGGATGAGCTCCTGGACGAGCCGGAAGCCGTCCCTCAGCAGCTCGGGGTGCTCGATGGTGGGCGCCTCGTCCCCAATTTGGCCCAGCGTCTGAAGCAGCGCAGAGCCGCCCAGCCTGAACCTGTTGGGCGCTGGTTCGTGCGGCGCGCACGAGGTGGCGCCACTGTTTGCGCGCGCGCCGCCCCCAAGCTCCTCTGCGCTCACCTTATTTTCGGCCTTTTCCTCCCTCGCTGCACCTGTTGTCTGGCTTCCGGCTGGCTGCGATTCCGCCGATTTGGAAGCATCTTGCACGTCTAGCGAGTCTTGGCGCGTCTGCAAGTCTGGCGAGTCTTGGTGCGTCTTGGTGGACGGCCTAGCAGCCACGTGGGCGGCAACTCGCAGTCCGTAGGCGCAGTGCTCCAGCTTGGGGCTGCCGGCGGCCTCACTCTCGACGGCCTCAGTCTCGGCGGGCTCGCAGGGGTGCGCCAGGTTCACGTAGATCAGGTGGCTCAGCTTGGGGCGACACCTGAGGATGGGCGTGACTCTGAGGCGCACGTCTGGCACGGGCGCGTAGGCGCTCACCACGAGCGTGCCCGGCGACTTGACCAGCTCGGCGCTCTGATCCTGGTCCTCCGGAAGCTGCTCGCTGGGCGGCTCCATTGAGGAGCCCTCATCAAGGGGCCCTTGTTGTTGGGCGCCCGCAAGCTCGGGAGCCAGCAAGTGCGCGTCCGCCGGATCAACCTGGGCGGCCATCGACAGCGAGTCTTTGCCCCCGTCCACAGCGACGCCCAGGCGGCCCATGAGCGCGCACATGGCCTGGCAGGCGTCGAGCAGTTTGGCGCCCTCGCCGGGCAGCTTGGCGGGCCACATCCAGTTGGCGCTGCACTTGACGTCCTCCAGCGAGCTGACCACGCAGAACATCAGGTTGGTGAGCGCCTCGGCCACAGACATGGTCCCATTTGCCTGGGGCGACACCAGGCCCTTGATGGGCTGCTCGCCGATGCTTGTGGCTGCCCCGCGCGTGTCCAGCTGCGACAGGGCCACCAGCGCGTAGTCGCCAATCGGTGTGTGCAGGGGGCCCAAGCACTGCTGGCCCGCAACCAGACCGGTGACGCAGCGGTCCGCCTTGGTGGTCAGGTAGCGCTTGGAGGCGACCGCGGGCAGTCTGAGCACCTGGAGGAGCAGCTGCTCGAAGTTGCGCATGAGCTCCTGCTGGCGCTGCTGCGGCGACAGCGACAGGTAGTTCATCCGACGGCTGCGCTTGCCCACCGCCCGCATGCTCAGCCGGCCACTCTGCACACTGGCCCCTCGTCCTCCAAGCGGAAGCGCCCGCCCTTGGCCCTTGGGGCGCGCGCTCCACCAGGAGGCGCTCTCGAGGGCGGCGCGCGAGCCCGGCGCCCCCTCGTCCTCCTCGATGAGCCGCGGGGGCGCCAGAAGGCGACTGGGATCGTAGTCGTCCAGCAGGAAGTGCTTGCGCGGCATCGAGCCAATCACGTGCTCCAGCCGCAAGTCGATGGGGAACTCCTTCCGGCGGACAGTCTGTGGCCCCTTCTGCTCTTTTCTTTGCTCTTTTCGGTCCTTCTTTTGGTCTTTCTGGTCTTTCTGGTCCTTCTGGTCCTCACCCTTAGCCTCGATTGCGTCCGCGAAGTTGCGCAGCTTGATGGCGCCCGAGTTCTCCACGCGGCCCACCACGTCCAGCGGGCACTTCTCGCGGGCCGCCACCCGTTCGAGCAGACGCCGGCCCGCGTCTGAGGGCGCCGCCAAGATGGCGTCGCTCTCCTGGTACTCGGCGGCCCACAGCTCGAGCACGTTGACCGTTGGGTCGCCCAGCGCGAAGCGGTCCGCCTCCACTGTGGCCCCGAGCGGGTCCACGATCTCCTTCAGCACGTTCCCGTTGCCGCCCGCCCCCTGGTCGTGGATGGACAAAATGGGGTTCAGCTGCGGACTGGGTGCTGGACCACTATCTCTCTCACCAGCTGCCTCAGGTCCACCTGAATGCTCCCAAACCTCCTCGTTGCGGTTCTCCACGCAAGCCCGAATGAGCCTGTTCAGCTTCTGCTCCATTTCGGGGTCGCCGCGCTGCACGGCGTTGAAGTTGAGCCGACTGGCGTTGGCCTTGTCCGCGGGGGCGTGATCGGCGGGCCCGCTCGCAGACGACGCCGCCCCGCCCCCTATCCCGATGCGGTAGACTGGGCCGCCGATTTTGGCCACCAGCATGCCTGGCTGGGGGGCCAACTTGCGCGTGTACTCGGCGTCGATGGCCCCGAGGCCGCCCGTGAACATTATCGGCTTCAGGTACTCCCAGCGCTCGCTGGCAGCCTCCTCGGACTGTCTGCGGGCCGCCACGCCCCCCTGCTCCTCCAACTGCGCGCCCGGCCCAGAATCGCCTCTAGCCTGAGCCACAGGCAGTCTGAGGCCGAAGCTGCGCGCGAAACCGGCCACGATGGGCTCGCCGAACTTGTTGGCATAGTCGCTCGCCCCGTTGCTCGCCTCGATGGCCACCCGCCAAGGTGGGGCCAGGCCGCGCGGGTACAACTCGTGCGGGTTCTCCCAGTCGAGCTGGTGCTCCTCGAGGAGCAGGTTGCCAAAGGAGTAGCCCGCCGTGCCCGCAATGACGTGCGCCCCCCGGCCTGTGGCGTGCACGTCTCTGATGCGGCCGCCCGTGCCCGTGGCCGCGCCCGGAAAGGGGGCCACGCCGGTGGGAAAGTTGTGCGTCTCGGCGGTGAAGATGATATGTCTGGTGCACCATTGGTCTTCCTTTGGGTCTTTATTCGACGTTTTCTCAAGCTCTGGCTTGCCAGCCTCCACCTGTGGACTGCCATCCGCAGTCTTTGGGCCGCACACAGTCTTCAGGCCGCCCTCGACGAGCATGGACGACCAGCGGCCCACTCGCTCGGGCCGCATCAGGAGCAGTTGCCGGAAACCGCGAATGGCGCTCGAGTTGTCCTCGAACTTGATCACGTTGTTCTGGTTCGAGCTGAGCTGCGTGTCGGCCACCATTTCGATGAGCGACCTCTCCAGCTTAGCTCGGCCGCGCACCTCAAGCTCGCCCTTGAAGAACCAGTGGCGCGAGTGTTCGCTGTTCGACTGGGCCAGATCGAAACACTCGACCACCGTTGGATTGCGGCCCACAGTCTCGCGAAAGAGGCGCGCATAGTACTCGATGTCCCACTGGTCGAAGAAGAGGCCCAGCCGCGCGCTTAGACGCCGCAGGGCAGCCTCGCCGCCACCCAAAATGTCCACCTCGGCGCACGGCTGCAGCTCGGGCTCCCCCTGGGCCACTTGGGCGCGCTTGGCCGCCGGCCTGAACGAGTCCACCGGCCGCTCGTAGACTGTCTCCACCATCTCGTCGTGCAGCTGGCCGGCCAACCTGTTGCGCAGCTCCTCCTCCTTATCTTCTTCTGCAGCCTCACCACCGCTCTTTAAAGCCAGCTGGTAGATTGTGGAACGCTCCAGCCGGAAGACTGAGGTGCCTGGACAGGAGGAGCGCAAGATGGACACTGCATTGGTGGAGAAGGGCGAGCAGAAGTTCAGCCGCGGCCCAACCTCAACGCAGACCAGCCGCACACTGTCCCCGCCACTTCCGGCCACTCGCGCTTGCTCGGCCAAGCTCGACTGGCTGGAAACTGGGCTGGAGGGCAGCAGAGACTGTGTGTCGGTGACGCTGGTCTCTTGCTCGCTGGTGTTTGGCTCGATGAGCCACAAGATTTGGGCGCGCTCCTCTGCGCTGAGTGGCCGCTCGGAGGCCACATAGTAGCAGAACTCGTGCTTGAGGTCGAGAACTCGCCGGTCCAGTTGGCGCAACCTGCGCAGCTTCTCCTCCAACTGGTGAGCTCTGTGTTCATGCTGAGCTTCGCTTTCGGGTAACTTGTACAGTCTGGTGATGAATTCGGCCATTTTTTCCTGAAAATCCGCCTTCCTGAGGCTCTTCTTTGCTCTCTTCGGCCAGAGGTGAGCCCCTCTGGCTCCTTAGGGCACCTTTGGGCGCCTGAGCTTGGGCTGAGTGCCAAGCTTGGAGGAAGTGCCAAGCTTGGGGAACGGCTAAGCTTGGGGACAATATGCTCTGAGTGTCGCCGAATGATCTCCTTGCTCGAAAATGGGTTAAAAGTGGGTGCGAGTGGATGAAATTGGCTCAAAATTGGTCCAAAATGGGTGGTAATAAGGAGAAATTTCAACCTTCTTCCAATGAGGCAGTGCTGCTCCAGTGAGACTGATTGAGGATAAATCCACACGAGCAGCCCGAAGAGAACACGCTGGAGGGCACACAGAGGAGAGAGAGCAAACGGAGGCGAGCTAGTCGCGAGCTGGATACAAGTGCTGGGTGGTTGTCGCTGTCGCTTGGGTGTCGTCGGCAACACAGATAGACTCTAGTGATAGTGGTTGGCTAGGGAGAGAGAGCTCGTTGTAGCTTGGCAGCCACCAGGCGCACCACAAAAGGTCCCCCCCGTGAGCGAGAGTCTGTGGGCGCGACACTTGCCACTGTTGGCCGGCAAAGGCAGACCGCAGGCAGTCGTCTCTAACTGTCTGTGTGGCCGCAGCTGAGCCTTCGTAGAGGGAGAGACGAGGGCCGAAGGTTGGCCTTTGGAGAGCTTTGTGTGTATGGGCAGAGAGAAGGAGAAGGAGAAGGAGAAGTAGTAAGAAGTGGTAGAAGTTGAAGGAGGGCGCTGATTGAGCGAGCGAGCGGAGACTGGCGAGTGTGTGTCAGAAGTAGTGTGCTCGCTGCACAGTCACTGTCTGTGTCTGCCACAGTCACCGCTCACTGACACTAAGAGCCCGCTCACACACACTCGCCGCTCGCACAAACAAAAACACGAGGACTCCTTCTCCTCTCGCATTGGCTGGTGCTCCTTGCTTGCCGCTTTCTACACACTGAATGAAAGCTCCACGAGAGCGCCACAAAAAGGCGGACAACAAACCAAAACACAAACACCAGTTTGTGTCCAAACTGTTTCTCACTCTTCATTGACACTATCTTTCAATATTAAACATATTCATTAGTATTAAGACACTCTCTATTATTGCCCCAAGTGGATGACAACTAAAACTCGCTCTCAAAAGGAAAGGAAAAAACTCAAATGCACAATTACAGATCAATCGCCGCTGATTAGGGGCGCTCGTTTTCATTTTCAGTTGATTTATTTTTTATATATAATAATAATATTCGAAATCTTACATAAATTTAATTAGAACTCTCTCTTTCTTCTCTTGCGAGTTCTCTTCTTCTTCTTCAACCTGTTTTCTGGTTTCTGTTTTACTCTTTCCTCTTGATCAGCTTCAACTCAGCTTTACCTCACACGCCTGATGCTGCTTGTTGTTTTTGCTAACTTTTACTCTTTCTAACTTTTTCAATCAGTGCAAACTCTTCGCCTGTACTCGTCCATACTGGCTTCATATCTAACCTTTTCTTGATTTTGCATTTCAACATATCGTCGTTTATCTTCATCGGTCATAGATCGCCACCTCTCTCCGCCGGCTTTGGCTAATGCTGAAACTCCACCTTCTGGTTCCTTTCCGGCCATCTCTTTTCTAAAATCTGCCATAAACAACATAAAAGCTGTGGTGGGTCTCTTAGGCTTGTTTGAGTCACGAGCTGGCTTATAAATTGCCATCTCACGCTTATATCTCTCTCTATCCCTAGATGCTGTCTCCAAAAATGGTTGTTTATCCTCGTCACTCATTGCGTTCCATTTGGCCGCGCATTCCTTACCAAAATCGCCAATTTTCGGTATAGTTCTACCAGCTTTCTTTAACTCTTCCCTATACCATTGAGTAAAATTAATATAAGCCGTTGTGGCTCGTTTAGGTGCTGGCACGCCATCTTTGTTGACTTTTTGTTGTTTTTTAGATTTTTTTGAGGACTGCTGCTGTTGTTGTTGTTGTTGCTGTTGTTGTTGTTGTTGTTGCTGATGCTGTTGCTGTTGGTGGTGTTGGCCTTGATTGTGTTGTTGTTGATGATGTTGGGGCTGGTGTAATTGTTGTTGTTGCTGTTGATGCGCTACAACGGCTGCAATCTGATGTGGGTGTTGTTGCTGATGATGGGCTTGTTGTTGTTGTTGGTGTTGGAGTTGTTGCTGTTGCTGATGTACATCAATTGGATAGATCAACTGATGTCCCGGGTGTTGGCCTTGTGACATAACAGTCAGGTTCAGGCCGGTTGCCGAGAACATGGGCAACGTGCCCATGGTGGGGTGTTGAAGGTGGTGATACTCTGTATAGTCTTGCTGATGATTCATTTTACTAAAGAGAGAGAGAGAGTGAGAGTCAGACAGACAGACACAGAGAGAGAGAGAGACAGGGGCAAAAGCGGCTAAAAGAGAGAGAGAGAGAGAGACAGAGAGAGAGAGAGAGAGAGAAGGGAGCAAGAGGCAAAGAAAAGAGAGGAGTAGTGTGTGTATGTATGTAATATCTAGTAGAAGCTGTATGTGTTGTAGTAGTTTTGTGTGTGTATGAGTATGAGTGTGTGTGTGTTAGTGTATGCTTGCCTATGCTGCTGTGTAGTGTATGCTGCTAGCTGCTGCTGCTGCCTTTACTGCTGTGTGCCGTTGCCACTGCTGCTTCTGCTGCTGCTGCTGGTGTGTAGAGTAGAGTAGAGTGTGCTGGTCTAGTAGTGCTGCTGCTGTGCTGCTGCTTCTGATTCGCGCCTTAGGTCTCTGTGTGTGTGTGTATTCTTAATGCTTTAAGTCTTTCTACTGTTGTGTATCGTTCACTAGCTGCTAGAGCAGTGTGCGCTGGCCAGAGCTCGGCCGATGCTTGCTCGAATTCGTTCGCTGGTTGCTCGTTGTGGCTAGAGAATAGATTCGAGACGGGCGCGCACACACGGACGGACAGACGGACAAGCGCGCGCGCTCAAACTATTGGGCGAACTTAGCGCGCCAGGCGAGCGAACGAACGAACGAACGAACGAGCCAGAGTGCGGCCAGCCGGCCCGCCAGGCTAGAAGAGGCTAGAGAGGCGCAGCGCGCGCGCAGAACTGGAGATGGGCTATTGTTGTTGTTGTAGTTGTAGTTGCAGTGGTTGTTGTTGTTGCTGTTGTTGCTGCTGTTCCTCTTGGTCTGCTGGTTGGTCGGTCCGTCTGGCGCTCTGCTTGTGGCGGCGGCGCTATCGCATGAGTCTCTGTGTGCGGATAGGAATACGAACTACCCAGATAGCAGGCGACTATCGCGCGCAAATTCTGTGCGCTAGTCCGAGCAGCGAGCGTTGGAGAAAAACAAGTTTGCCCGCAGCTAAGGCGGCGGGGACTCGTGCGTGCGTGTGCACAAAAAGCACTCCCGTGGCAATTCGTTCAATGTGCCGCCAGTTTGCCAAAGAGAAATGCTATTTTCTGTGCCGCGCGGCGCCGCGCCACTTGGACCAGCGAGAAGAGCCGCGCGGCTTGTGCAGGGAGGGAGGAGCAGCAGCACAGGGGGAGCGCCGGCCTGCACCACGGCCGCGGCGGCAGCAGCAGGCGCGCTTGTGAGCCGCCTCTGGGCCAGCCTTAGCCTGAGCCTTAGGTTGAGCCTGGCGCGCTAGTCTGTGCCTCTGCGGCGCGGCGCGCCGCCGACTGGGACGACATGCCAGACTAATGGTGGTGCTCAATTCCCGGCCTGCCGAGAGAGAGACAGAGGGGGAGGCAGAATTTGCGCGGGGGGCGCAGCGCGGCCGCCGCCTTTAGCAGGCCAAACTAGTCGATAATAATAATAGTGCTTTGCCTTGACGCACGCACAAGCGCACACACACACTGGCACTAGCACACTAGCACACAAGCCAGGCAAAGGCGAAGGGAAAGAAAAGCGCGCGCGCTCCAAAGGGAGGCAACAAGAAGAGCGAGGGGAAACAACTCTGTGTAATGGCTCTCTGGCTCTGGCTCGTTCCCGGCCGCCAGCCCGCCCGCTTCTCCTCCTCCTCCTTCTCTCTATATCTCGCTCCCTCCTCCTGCTCCCTCCCTCTGGCTCTCCTCTGTGAGCTGTCGCTCTCAACCGCCGCCAGCCAGCCAACAAGCAGCCAGCCAACAAGCAGCCGCCCCGCCAGCAGCCAGCAGCCAGCAGCAGCCCAGCCAACCAAACACACTTAAGCGCCCGTTTGTGTGTCTGTGTGCGTGTGTGTCTGTGTACGCTTCGTAGCTTTGACAGTGCATTCCAAGCGCTCGGCCGGCTTGCTGCCAACTCTCGCCCAGCGTACTCCTCGTTCGATCGACGTTAGTCATGCTCGCTGATGGCCCCAGCCTTTGCCCGTCTGTCTGTGCGTTTGTTTGGCCGGGCGTTGCCAGCTGGCCGGCTGGAAAAGCACCATTCAAAGGCATGATGGAAGCATTACAGAGGCTTTACGATGCCCGTTCGTCTGCCCGTGTGTCTTGGCTCTTTCGCCAGCCTGAATGCTAACTACTCCCTGCCCCCGCGCGCTCACACTCACAGCCCTGCTTCGTCCCTGGGGGAAGGGAAAAAGCACACAACTGGCACTATAAGAGCTCCAGGCGCGCTTTTCCCGCCACAGCACATTTAAGCAATGGCAATTGCAACACACAGCACACAGAGCACACAGAGCACAGCCAGACTGCGGCCGCCTGCACACAGGCCAGCGGGCAGACTAGCCCAGCCAACAGCAGAGGATAGCCAGCAAAGAACGAGACACGGACGTTGGCGCTGCTGACGAGCTTTAGGCCAAATGACCCTGTGAGTGTGTGTCTGCTTTGCTCTCCTCGCTCTTTGGCCGGCCGAGCGAGTCAAGCAACTGGCTGTTGCACTTGCCCACTCGCCGCCGCTCGTGAGAAGACTCAGCTGGCTTGATGGGCCGCAGGCCAGTTGCGATATCTCTCTGCCTCTCCCCCACTGGCCGTCTGTCTGTGTCTGCCAGCCAGCCAGCCAGCCAGCCAGCCAGCAGCCCGCCAACCTGCCCACCACCTCTGGCGCCGCTTCCTCTCTCTTGGCGCGCTCTCTCTCTCCGCTTCCTGCTCGCCGCTCGCGCCTTTATCATGATCAATGACCACCGGTTGATGCCGGCTGGTCTGCGCCAGAGCGCCAGAACGCCACAGGGCCACAGTGCCAAAGCTCCGGGCTTGCTCCCAGCTGTCTGGGCGGAAAAAGTGCGCCCAAAACAGTCGCCTGGGCTCCCACCAGTCGGCCCTCACTAATTGGAATATTCCCCGAGCTTCCCAGCCTGCCCAAGAGCACCCATGCGCCCCATGGAGCCATTGTCGCCGGTGCAACTCGTTGCGACGCGCCACGAGCCGCTGGGGTTGCTTGGGCGTGGGGGCGCCTTTGTCACGCCAACTGGGCCGCCCCAAAGTCAATTTGTCCCAGCAGTTAGGGCACACAACAATATGGGTGTCCAATGCAGGCCCAGATGCCGTCAAAAAAGTCGATCGTGTTCGCAGCAGCCCCTCCGAGAACGCCTCCTTTTCCACTGGGGCGCGCGCCCATTTTCTGCAGCGCCCCCTGTTTCCCGGAATGTGAACCCCCTTTCCGGTCAAAACAATGTGGACTAGGTGTCCATTTTGTCACCACCGGCAAAATTCACAATGGAATCAATCAAAGTGCCACAATCATTTAATCACAACTAACTCTCCTCCTTGGGAAGTGTCTATTGCACTAGGTGTCTCCTAAGGTCCCCTGTTTCAACACCTGTAACCACAGGACGTGGTATGTTTATACGACGAACGATTGTCCGACCAGTGGCCATGTCGAGATAAAACTCAAGTCAAGCTACCTTTGTCCGGGCTATTGCCTTCTCACATTTGATGCCTCCTCTAGTGGCTGGATATGATCATGCAACTCAGCATGAAATAGTACAGACCGATGGGGTAGATGGCCAACGCTCTCTTGCTCGGGTGCTGGTAGCGCACCAGGATCCTAATTGAACACATTGTGGGCCATGCGAAGCCGAACAATAACCCTATGAGGATTCGTTCGAAAAACAGTCTCTGGAAGGAGATGATCTTCAGCACCAGGAGGCCAAAGCAAGGGGCCACCAGACAGTAGCCGAACACGCAAACCAACTGGAAGATGGACGGCGGTGACAGAAGAGTTCGATGGACCTCCTCATCACCTCTCGTCTGCATGGAACTTGATGATTGCTCTTCTCTGATAGTCGTCTGACCGCCTGGAGCCATAATATCACCTGACCCACTTGCCCGTGAGACAGTATCAACAGTTGGCCCTGAACTGGATTGGAAGGATATGGACTGACTGTTCACACTGGAAGCTGATAGTAATCTGTAATTGAGACTAACAATACATGAGCCAAACCAAACCAGAACAAACACGTCCGAAAACTCTGGCCCATGTCCACTGTCTGGTCTATGTAACTCGAACGCCATGAATGTGCATAACATTAAGGGGCCCCAAAGATCCCATCCTCTGAGAACGACCTTATAAGTATCATATGAGCTTAGGGGTAGGGCAATTATCTTCATCTTGCTGTAAATACCCATGAGATCACGAGCTAATGTGTCCAAAATTGGCTCATCTAATTCATTATAATCGTCAGATAGTCTCTTCCTCACATCATCCTGTGCACCTGACAGTTGTCCCTCGAGGTTGGCTGTGTTTTCATTGTCAAAATCGAAGCTTTCCACTTGGCCGACATTGACAAATGTGTCGGCACTCATCTTATGGGAGAAATAAATAATTCACAGATTCTGTTGCAATAAATATAGTTATCCAAGGTCCAAATTCCGCCACTAATATGAAATGCTCTCATGCTGAGAGAAAATAAGTACAGAATCGAAGATGGAGGTTGCGAATTTTGGCATAGTTCGCAAGCTGGCCGCTTTGTTGTGTTAATCATGTGCGTTTCGTTGCATGTGAATAACTAGCGAATCACGACTTCTGTCAGTTTGGGGCCCTCCAAACATACAATTAGTGCAAATCATAATTTGTCGACTGAGTTTTATCAAATGGCCGATATTTAGTCTCAACTGATCCATGGAAGGTCCTCGGTCGAGAGCAAGGGATCGTTGTTTCAGCGATGCCCGTCGATTTTCCTAGGGGTGTTCTCTATCGAATCACTGAAATTCCATTATCATTCAGAAGTCTAAGACTAGCTTAAAAAGGCCTTTATTCTCGATAATTAGGTCTATACAAGTGTCGCCAACGAATATTCAAGATCGGACAATAAAGCCTCCACAGAGCTGGATCGAAAGAATCCACTGCCAGACATGACAAACCGCATTGCGTCATAGGACTCATCAAGCTGAGTTGTCAACTGAACAGACTGACCACTAGTCAATCAAAAGATCCCAATGGGAAATCTCCAGTAGCCGTCCATTGCTCAACAGCCGGGCTCCATTTGAGAAAGAAAGAAATTTCAGTTTCCGCCATTTTAGGGGGATTCTAGTCTGGATGAAATCGATTTACTCGCAAACGATCTAGACGCTAGTTTGTTTGCGAGTTTACTAAGGGTGACACAAAAAGGGAGAAGAGGCAATTAGAAGTGATTGATTTAATTCTTTTCCAGACACAGTGAGCGCTTAATTGAAAGAAGGATTCTAAGGCTATCATGATGGGTCGTTAGCTTGAAGCCTGTGGGATAATATTTGGATAATAATGAATAACTAGGCTCGTTTGATTTTATTACTCTCACTACTAATGTTGGTGCCTTTGTAGATTTAACTGGTGGTGCTAAAAGAGCAGATTTCCTTCTACTTGGGGAACCTTTTTAGACTTGGACTAGATGCAAGCATGGCTCGAGGGCAGTGGCCGCGGACTATCGAAAATCGAGCCGCAGTCGCCCGGTGGGACAACTGGTTGAGTTAATAATCATCATCATGATTAACGGCAACAAATGGCGACACTGCAAGATGATCATCTGGCTCGTGGGCATCTAGAATGTGACTGATATGAGTGATTTTGTGCAAATGAATGATGGGAGCTCCGTTAAGGCTGATCTAGGATGAATTAGTGTAATTTTGAGGGGACTCTAGAGAGTGAGTGCAGACTCTGCACTGCTGAGTGACTAGCTCCTGACGAATGGGATTAGTGGGGGCCCATGGTCGTCGATTTGTTGGCTGATGTGGCCGTAGATGATCCAATACATGAGATTGAAACATACGAAGCAAATTGGAAAGACAACGCGAGAGTATTTGTCGATATCGCTTGGGGTGAGGCCGCAGATTCTGACATCTGCCTCGCCCGACTGCTCGGCGGCCGCCTTGCTTATCACAACGGCGCTCGGGTCTGAGGGCTCCTGGGAGGCTTGTTGATTATGATGATGATTTGTGAGCTGTTGGTGGTGATGTTGAGTTGGGGGCCCTTGTTTATGATTGACGCCGGGCTGGTTATGGCCAGTGGGCTGAGGCAGAGTGGTTGCCGCTTGCTGGCCCGCGTCCACGCCCACCAGAGTGGCGGCCAGCGACTGTCTGTGAGGGCCGTGAAGGGACTGTTGCTGGTTGCGGTTGGCCAGTTGGAGTGGGGGCTGGTTGTGGGGCGCCAGGAAGTCGTTGGCCGCCTGGGTGAGGCGGCGCATCAGAATGGGCCGCTGGGTGGTGGTCTTGCTTCCGTTTTGGGCCCCGCCTTCCTGGAGCACCAGCAGCTGCTTGGCGGCCGCCTTCGTGCCCGCTCCCACACCTGCCCCATGGTACAGGTTGGGGGCCACGCCCACCGGGTTGGCTTGGCGAGCGGCGGCGGCGGCGGCAGCGGCCGAGGCGGCGGCGGCCACACACACCTTCTGGTGGTGCTGTTGCATCTGTTTGAGGTCCATCTGGTACTTGCGTTTCATGGCAATGCGTTTGCCAATGTAGCCAACGCTTGCGTACTCGAGCAGCGAGGCGAACACCATGACGAAACAGGTGCCCAGAAAGACGTCGATGGACTTGATGTAGGAGATCTTGGGCAGGGCAGCGTTTGTGCTAGACATTAGGGTGGTCATGGTGAGCACAGTGGTCACGCCAAGAGCCACTCGGGCTGGAGTTGCGTTGCGGTGCAGCCAGAAGGAGACCCAGGAGATGATGACGATGAGACTGGCCGGGATGTAGATTTGGATTAGGTAGTAGCCCATGGAGCGAACGAAGTGGACCTCGCAGTAGAGGCGAATGTAGTCGCCCGACGAGAGAGACTGCAGCTCTTGGCCCATCTTGAAGCCCAGGACCTTGAATTGGGGCAGCTCAATTTTGCCATCCAAAGACACCGACTCGTTGCCCTTCTCCCAACGGTAATCAATGTCGCGCGTGTTGTACCCATAGGACTCAATCTCGATCTTGCACCTCTGTCTGTCCATGGGAAAGTATTGCAAATCCATGGGACACGAACAGGTGACTGTCAGCCGAATGGAACGGTAGACGCGCCCATTATGGCCAACTCTGATGAAAGTGTTCTCGGTGGTTGCCTTGTGGAAGTTGGCCGTTTTTTCATTTGCAAAAAAGGTGTCCGGAAGCCAAATTTTTTCGGCAAACTCTGCGCCCACACAAAGTTCGTCTATTTGGCCAACTGGTTTGAACTCTAGTCGCGGGTCGAACCATTTCTGTCTGAAGTAAAAGTCTGTGGTGAAATCCATCTGAACCTCGCTGACTGAACTGATGCCTATTATGTGGAAGCTAACGTTAACCAAGGCCGGTGGGCCCGAATAGTTGGGCCTGACGCGTTTGTCGTAGCCGTGCTGGAAGAATTTGCGCAATATTTTCGTTATTTCGTGTCCGGCGTTGTTGATGTTTGGGTTGGGGAAGCTCTCTGCCTGCTGCTGTGCTTCCATTTGGCCGCCATTTGTCGCCGAGCCATTTGGCCCACTCGAGCCACTCGAACCGCTCGCACTCTGCCCATTTGGCGACCCATTTGGCCCCCCACTCGAGTTGCCCTTGGCCCCCAGAGTCTCTGGCTGCTGCTGCAACTGGCCCACCTGGCCACCAAGCTGCTGCAACTGGCCCGCCGGAAGTCGCTGCGGAAGTGGCCGCGCGGCCGGCGATAATTGCTGCATTTGGGCGCGCCAGGCGGCCGCCAGCGAGTTGGCGCCGGCCGGCGAGCTGGCGCCCGTCTGGCTCTCGGCGCTGGACACAGTCTCGGCGCGTGACTGTGTTGCGAGCGGCCCGCAGAGCAGCACGAGCAGACACGCGATAAGGCGCACCTTTTGCGCCCTTTGCGCCCTCCCGGCCGGCCGGCCGCCCTTTGAATTGATCATCGACTTGAGCTTGTCCATCGGCCACTGTTGCCCTCCACTTGTTCCGATGCGGCCTCTTCGGCGGCCAACTGGCTTCTGCTGGTCCGCCAACTGGCTTCTGCCAACAAACACAGTCTCCCAAAAGATCCCTGCCCCCCTGGCCCAGACTCGCCTCACTTCCTGCCCACTCGACGCTCGCCCACACCGCCCGCAAGGCTGGCCCGCACCGGAAATGGCGCCCGGCCCTGCACTGTGCCGCGGGTGGCGACACGCGAAGGGGGCGAGCGCGCGCTGGCCCTTGGTCGGCAGAGGGCCTTCCGGGGGCGCATGGGTCAAGCTTGGCCGCCGGGGGAGAGTCGCACTTGTGGCAGTGGAGGGCCAGGCCAGTTAGGGCGGCACGCGAGCTCACTGCAGTCTGCAGCCGCTGAGTCGGGCGGAAAAACTGCGCTCGCTGCTCACTGACGCGCCGCACGCAGTCTCTGGCTGCACTGTATACAAGCTGCACTGCTTGCAACCCGCACTGCCTGCAAGCTGCACTACTCACAAGCTGCACTCTCTGTGCTGACTGCACTCACGCAGATTCGCCGCTGCCAAACGCGCGCTCGACTCGCACCCAAACAACACACACTGTGTCTCGCCGGCCGCACTCTGACGGCCGAGTCTAACCGAAGTTTCTTTCTTTCACTCGCTCGCTCCCAAGCTCCCCACTCGCCCTAGTCTCCCGCTCGCTCTTAGACCGTCTGCCTGCGCGCTAACTCTGCCGAGGGGCCACTCGCGCCACCAAGACGAGCCGAAATGAGACCCGGCCAGCCAGAGTGGCAGAAGTATTCTCAAAACAATTTGGCAAGATCGGCCAGCAAGCTACCATCTAGCCACCAGCGGCGGCCAGCAAGCGAGCAGCAGTGGCCGCTCAGCGCGCTGCCCTCGCGCAAGCGCACCAGAAGAGCCTCGGCCCAAATCTGTCTGCTGAAATCTCTCGCACAGATTTCATTGGCCATCTTCTGCTGGCCAACTGCCACAAGCTGCCCACTGCCCGCTGGCCAAAAGTGGGCCCCAAACTGGCCCCCAAATGTAACATGAACGAGCATCCGGCCGCCAGCTCCACCAGTCTGACCGCCAGTCTAGACGCCACCCAGTTGACGGGCCAATTGTGCGCGCGGACATCGCGCGATCGCTGGCCAGCCCAAATGGCCAAGCGAGGCCCCACATTCTCCAGGCCAAACTCTCTCTCTCTCTGGCCACTGATACTGGACACTGGGGGCGTGTCCACTGGCTCCGGTGGGGCCTCCTCGGGCGTCCCTGTCGAGCGGGCGCGACTGGCGCAACTGGCACTAGCCCTTGACTCCGGCGGAAGAGCCGCGTGCCAGCGGCCGCGCGCAGACCAGCGGGCCTCTCGGCTGGGCGCACTTCCGCCGCCAGATGCTGGCCAGGGCGCCCAATCGGAGAAACTGGCCAACTCTTTGGCCCCTTTCGGCTGGAGTGCGGCCAGAGGTTGGCGTTGGCGCAGCGCAAGCATTCAACTTCGCACGCGGGCCCAAAGTCAAAGCGGAGCCGCGCGCAGGCTGCACCACTGCACTGGCGCACTGCTGCACTGCTGCACTGCTAGACCACTGCACTGGCAGACCACTGCACCACTGCACTGCTGCAGTGCAGCTCAAGGCTGTGCGGCCCTGCACTGCACTGCGCGCGCCACTTGGCCGCCATTCCGTTCGATTGGATGACTCTGCCATCCATTTGCTCGCTCGGCCCCACCAGCTCGGCCCCGCAGCTCAGCCTCGGCGTCGCGGCCCGCCCACCGCGCTGGCTTCTCCTTGTCCCGACTTCCGGCCGCGCGCGGCCAGATCGTTAGCAAGATTGAGCGTCTTGTGGGGGCGGCCCGGCGGCGAGCCGAGGCGAAGGCGCGCACCCCGAGCGCTGCCAGTGGGCGCCCCCGGCTGCCTGCTGGCTGCCTGCTAGCTGCTGGCTGCCCGGAGCGAGCGAGCGGCTGCTCATGGCGAGCTAGAGGCTGCTCGAGGGCGCCCCCAACGGCTGAGCCGCCGGCCAGGCGGCACAAAGGCGGCCCAGACGCGGGCGCCACTATCTTACGCTTGAACTAATATTGCCCGCCGTTTGCGCGCAGATGGTGGCTGACGTCTGCTGGATGGAGGCGGCCAAATCTTGGCATTTCCCCCGCGCCCGCCCCCTCGCCTAGCTTGCCGGCGGCGCGCTCGCACTCGCCTGGCGAGACGGCGCGCGGCCCCACGCTGAGGCGCGACAACAAAAGGGCAAACGATCGCTCAAGGACGCGACGCGCGTCGCCCCCACGCAGCCCAGCAAGTGGGCCCGCCTGGCAAGTGGGGGCCCCTTTCACTTGTGGATGAATATCAGTCTATCAGTGGGAATTGTGCGCGCGCTGTGCGCCTAGTCTCTAGGACTGCGAGCGGCCCGGCCTGCTCGTGTGCGTGGGCCGTGTTTTGTTCTAGCGGCGCGGGCAGTTCGGGGCGTCCGCACGCGAGCGAGCGGGCGTGCCGCGCGGCCCGCGAACAATCGTCCGCGCACCACTGCGCGCGCTCCCCAAACAATTCCCGCCCCTCCGCGCGTGTGTGGGCGGACCCGTCGCCGTCTGGCAGCCAGTCCCAGCGGGCCTCTGGCGTGTCTCGCCGCCCAGACGCCGCCGCCACTCGCCCCCACCTCAGCCGCCGGCCGCCCGGCGCCACCTCCGACACTGGAACTCCGTCGAAGGGGCCCTCTTCGCCGTGAGAGACGCGAGGTGCGGCCAGTCCCGCCGGAAAGCCGCCCAGACTGCGCCGCCTAATGGTCGGCCGGCATTGTTTGGCCCAATTGGCTGGCCACCTTTGGCCGCTCGCCAATTAAGGCGGCCCGCAGCGCACGTCTCGCTCGCGGCCACCAACTCAAGTCCATTCCGACGGTCTGTCTGCGGCGCTGCTTTGGCTCTCCGCTCGCCCTTAGCCTCAGCTTGAGCCTTAGCCTCAGCCGCGGACTCGCCCTTAGCTGCGGCCCCAATTTTCCAAGGCTGCACCGTAAGCAAAGCCCAGTGACAGCGCGCACACACTCGAGCACACTGCAACGCGGCAGCTCCATCATCATTGGGCGCAACTCGATCGAAAGAATGGAGCCACTTATATTTTTTGCTGCCCCAAACAAGTGTGCTCGTGTTTGGCCCAGAGACTGCGTGCGGCGGCCACCCACTTGCGGTCGGTCCTCCACTTTAGTTGCCACTTCTTCTGCCGCCCAGAAAAGAACGTCCATTCACGTTTCCCGATGCTCTGGTGATCATTCTTGTTGGCCCGCCGGCTCTGCTCTTGTGGCAATAAATATGAAACAGCACTCTCGCTTGCCGCAAACACACTCGCTCGAGGGCTGCCCACTCGTTCACTCGCTAGCTTGCTCGCATCGTGTGGCCGGTAGTTTGGGCGCCAAAGTGGAGCCGAAATGGTAAGAAAAATGGCTTTGCCGCCCAGAGATAAGAGCTCTTGCTTAACGGCCGCCAGCCAGCCGGAGCAGAAGATAGAAGATGCCGGCGGCCAGCGGCCAATGGCTTGCCAGCGGCGGCTCATTGTGGCCTCCTAAGCGCGGCCAGCTGACAAAGAAAGATCATTTGCACTCCTGCAGTCCAGCGGTCAAGTTGCAAGGGCAAACTCGCGCGGCGCCTGCGCCCTTGCAGACGGGCGCCCATTGTTGAGCTCCGCTCGCCTGTGCGTCGCCCTGTGTCTGGCCGGCCAGCTAGCTGGCTAGCTGTCTAGCCGGCGGCTGGCTGGCTAACTTCGAGCCGAGGAGGCTGGCTTTGTTGGCGCAGAAAGAGCGCACAAAGAGCCACCGCCGCTAAGCTCGCCAGATCCAGCCCCGCGGGAGTTATGCAAGGCCGGCCCGCGCGGGCCGGGCCGAGCAAGCTGCGGGCGCGGGAGGAGAAGGGGGGCGAAAGCGCGCGACGCACGTGCGCAGCCAAGGGCGTCAGGGGGGCCGCAGCGAGCGCGCCCGAAACGCGAATGCAAACGAGGCCCGCGCAGTCGGGCGGACAAGCGCGCGCTGCAGACTACTAGGGCCGCCGGGGCGCTCTCTCCGCCCGATCGACTTGCCACAAGAAGGCTTAACTGAGACTAACTGGCCGGCGCTCTTTTGTCACTTGTTGGCGAGTGGCCGCCACAATCGGCCGCTCGCCAGCCTTTATTACACGCTCGTCGATTACACTCTCTGCCCACTGGGCGGCCTGCTACACTAGAGTCTAGCCAAGTGGGCGCCAGCTTGGCTAAAAGTACTGCCGGCGGATAAAATTCAATCGTTCAATTAGCCCCACTGTCTGAGGCGACTTGTCAGCCCGGCCGATCGCCCTTCGAGGCCGCTCCTAAGGCTTCGGCGGGGACCCTTTTTCTCTCTCTTCAAGTCGTCTGCCTTGTCTGGCCACAATTCTTCTGTCTGTCCACCGCTAGCCAGTCTGTTTGTCTTCAGTCTGCTCGCCAACGACTGACCAACGGCTGGCCAATGACTGACCAAAGGCTGACCAACGGCTGACCAGTGGCCGCCAATTAGGCTGGAGGTCCAAGTTGGTCGGCGCTGGTGGTGGGCCGGTGTTTCTTGAGCAACTTGGAGCGCACGTCCTGCACTGTGACGCGCACAATGCACAGGGAGGCAAACACATCCGCCATCATTAGCATCATGAACACCAGACGCCAGTCCTTCGAGACGAAACCGGCAAACAGGGGGCCCAGCACGGCGCCCATGGAGCCCATTCCGTCGATGATTGCCGACACAGTGGCCATTGCGCGGCCGTCCTTGATCCTGTTGCCAAGGTCGGCGCTCACGGCAGTTGTTATGAGACAGTAGGGCCCATTTACTAGGGAACCAACTAGCAATTGTAGGAGAATATTATGCATACTTGAATTGGCTCCAAACTGTTGATAAATGAACATTGAGGGAATTGCCAGCAGGAGCATTATATTACAAATGATTCCATTCACTTTGAATCGATCGGATAGCCAACCGGCCATTATGGAACCCAGTATTCCGCCCACGTCGAATGGTGTCGATAGATAGGCCGAATCGGTTGAGTTAAACGTCGTCGAGTGGACTATATATCTTGGCAGCCAATATAGAAAAGTGTAACTAACTAGCTTGGAGAAGAACAAACACAGTGAGTACTCAATGACTCCCGGGATCTTAAGGGCTTTCATGAATGAGATCGCTTTTGCATGCTGCCCACCACTAGCAGCAATGTTTCCCCCTCCACTTGGCTCGCTGCCCTCACCAGAGCCAACTGTTTCCTCCTCGCCGCTCGGCTGCCCGGAATTGCTGCCTCGGCTGCTGCTGCTTACAGCTGGTTGCACGTCAAGACCCTTTTGACTTTGCGGCGCATCAATCAAGCCGCCGGCGAGCTTGCCAGGCCCAGATTGCGGCCTCGAGTGGGGCCTTTGCAAATGTTGCGAGCTTTGAGCTGGCGGCCCGCTGGTGGCGCCATCTGCCGCGGCCGCGCGTTCCGAGCTTTGTTTTGTTTTCATTGTGGCCACCTGCTCGTCTCCATGTCCATTCTGTGCCTCTCCTCCATCAAGCGCCTCTAGCTCTATTAAACTAGCCAGTCCCACATCCTGAGGACTTGGAACGAGAAACATAAATAGCAAGACACCCACCATGATCATTATAACTCCTGGAACGATGAACGACAGCGCCCAGTCGGTTTCCACATAGTAGCCGGCAATTGTTGCCCCCAGAATGTTTCCCAAATTTGTGTGACTATTCCACAAACCATAGATGGTGCCCAGTCTTGATCTGTCGAACCAATTACTGACGCATGTCACCACAACAGGCCAACCGGTTGTCTGAAAGGCACCCGACAGTATTTGAATCATCACAAAGTAACCCATCGAATGGAGCTCCAACGGTTTCGATAATCCAAAACCTATCAGACCCAAGCCACTGAATATGGAGCCCAAAACTATGAAGTATCTCAAATTCGTTCGTTCGGCCACGAAGCCGCTGACGAACATAAATATGGCATAGGATAATAAGAACGACGTGTCCAGATAGGCGAGCAATTCGTTGGCAGTATCGTCGTTGTCGAATGGGGCCCAATCACAGCTTGTATCTTTCGCAACCACAATTGTCGTGGCCGATTGGTTAACTCCACCGCCGGCAGCATGGCCATTGTCGGCGGCCAGCGTTTGCACCGACGAGCTGGGTCTCTGAGTTGAGGCGAAGAAATTCCTGTACATATCTGCCCCTGTTGAGTTGCTGCTCGTGTCCTGGATCCATGTTCCGTCGTAGTCGTCCAATGGGGTTACGGAGGTCTCTCCGCCGGAAGGCTCACTGTTTCCCGGGTAAACTGAATCGTTGGATGCTATAGTGATGTAGGTGTTATCCGCCCCAGCCACTTGACCGCTCGGCCCAGAGTTAATCTTGGGCAATTTGCTACAATCCCTATTGAGTACATTCTTCACCACTGACAAGGGTCTTCGTCCCATGTGAAAGGCAGCGTAAGCTATGAATGTCATTAACAATACTAGGCCCTGATGGTAGGCACGCTTCGAGGATTCCGACTTGAAATTGAAGCATGCTCCAAATAATTTGATTCCTACTGGCTTGTTTGCAGTGTCTTGCTGGCCACCAATGAGATGTGTCAGACTGTTGCTACTCTGATGGCTCATCACCTTGGCCTGCATCTGTTTTTTCGCCGACATTTTACAAGAGTTAAATGAGATTTGAGTTCATAAGTTGATGAGTATCTATAAGTTTCCGAGCTCTCTCTCTCTCTCTCTCTCTCTCTCTCTCTCTCTCTCTCTCTAGCCCAGCAGGTTGCTCTGGGTCCAGTTTCAAGTCTTCAGCTGTCGAGTTTTCATCGAGGTTATTCGAGAAGACCCGTTGGGACAGCCCGACGTTTCGATCTGTCTCTGTTTGGTCTGTCTCTCGCTGTCCGTTTGTTGTCGTCGAGCCGCTAGTGTTTCAGCCACCTGTCGCTATGAGGGATGCACCTCGCTCGTGACTGGCGTAAGTGATTCTGCTATTGTTTCGGAATGTGTGTGGAAATCGATATTGAACGCGCGCCCTTGTCCTTGCTCAGGCCAACTGTTTCCTTTGTTGAGCTATGAACATGGTGGCATAGAGCAACGTTCGGAATTCAAAAGAGACATTCGTGGCCAAGCAACAAGTGCACTGCTCTTTTTATTCTCGTTTCTTTCGTCTTCATGCCAATTTCCACGGCACGTTCTATCATGGGGGCGAAACGACAAGCCCGCAGTTAGTCCAGCCAGCTAGTTAGATGAACGGTGACGATATTTGGTCGCTCTCTGCCTCCTGCTGTCTGATTAGCTAACAAGCGAGACACATGAGGTAATTAGTTGGCGCCAAGCAGCTGGCACAAATATAATGTATGTCTCTCAACTGGTTGAGTGTCTCTGTTTGTGGTCTGATTCGAGATCTCTCGTCTTGTAATGAGGCAAATTCATAGGAGAATGCCAGATTTTCAATGCTAATCCTTGTTCCTGTCTGATTAGTTGATCAAAGCTCCACACAAATGCACACATGCACACTCACAATTTTAGCACTCATCATCGGGTTTCTCAATCCTTCTTGCTCCAGTTCGGAGGAAGATGTCCTCTGAGACTTACAAGCTTGTTAGACGCGATCCATATCATCACTCATCATCCACTCTCCTCGGTGCTCGAAATCTAAATGGTCGCTCAATGATTGCGCTCTATGTCGTATATAGTAAACGGATAATGCTTACTCGAATAGTTGCCGACCAGATTGGGAAGTGTTTGCATCGATCGATTCGCCAAGCTTATGCTCCGAGGCGATTCGTTATGCTCTGCATGCCTCAAGTATCGCAATCGCTGGGCAAAAGCCCGGTGACGATTCGTGGAAAACACAGGTGCATTCATCGAGGTCACTGAGTTTGACAACAAGTGTCTGTTTCCTCTATACGCAACACTAGGCCCATCAAGCCGGCTTTGTGCGAGTAAGCAAAAATAGGGGCTTGAATAGTGGCTAGAATGAGTGGCCATCTTGTGCTCATGATAGCCCGTCGCCATGCCAAACACCCGTGGCCGCGCTAGATATCCATCAATATGCTTAATCCCGGCCGGTTGATTAGATATTTTCTCTTGTATTCAGTTGTTCCATAGTTATAGTTATGCTGGTCTCTAAGCGAGTGATCACACAACTCACGCGCTGTGAGCATGTTTCTCGGGGCTCGACGACTACAATCTAAATCATAGTTATCGCAGTTAGCTCTCTATTCTATTGTGTGGGCTACCGTCTGCATGATAAAGGCAGCAATCGACCTATTCCTTGTTTTCTAGATAAAAATAACACTAGATCCTTTTCTGTCAACTCGTAAGGCTCTCACCGCTCCTTTTCGCCATATAACAAATCGCGTTGAAACAAAAGAAACAAGCTAATCAATTGGTGCACCTCGCCTGTCGAGCTTTGTGCAACAGGTCGGATGCTTAGATTGAATTCAAGTGCATTGTTAAGGAGCAAGAAAAGTAGTTCTTCCATTGCAACCAAACTCAATTAGCTGTTACGAAAGGCTGATCTCCAAGTAACTCACATCGTTTCTCCTGTATCGTCTCATGCCTCATTCCCAGTTCAGCATGATTGGAGATTATCTATTGTATGTAGTTACTAATCCTCAGCCAGGAGACAAGTTTCTTACTGGAGTAAAATAATTCGACCAAGTAGATTTACATTGACAAAACGTGTGATTTTAATCAGTTCAGTACAATCGGCTCTGTTTCTTGCATCTGATCTTCCATGAAACCGAACGCGAAATTGGGCTTCCGGATGGAGATCCTTTCATGAAGTCTCTTGGAGCAGATCAGATGGCAAGTCTCCATCGCGCCTGGGACTGTCTTTGGAACACATGCTGTGGCCCATTGGCTACCAGACCCTTTTTTCAGCCAAGGTTTCTCCTCATGGGCTAGTTGGCAATGTGATCTTTCAAACTAGCTCCGCACTCCAAGTCACGAGATTTAGAGTGCTCTGTAGCTAACCCGTCAATGGAAAATTCATATGTTATAGTAGATTTGAGAATCCATGGGCGTAGTCTCGACTTGACTGAATTGAGTTTGGGCTAAACTTTGTTGTGTCGCCAGAGGTCCCCCACTGGAGGGTTGCATCGGGAGCTGAGACGGCACCAGGGTTGCAGCTGACGGTTGTTGTATAGAGTTTGGAGGATTTGCGATCCAAATATTGTTGACAGATGATGTCATATCATCGGAGCTATAGCCAGAACTTGGGCAACCGGTTGTGGTTTGAGTATTGTGATAGGGATAATTCATTGGCGCCGACGGCGAGTCAAACGAGCCATTCTCCAATGGATTACCACCGTAATTAGGTACGATAGTGGAATGGGTCCTCATGTGTAGAGTAGAGTGATTACTCACAGGTCTAGGTTGATAGGAGCGCTGATCGTAGCTGATCGATCTCGAATGGGCGTTGCCGACACTAGCTGGGGGAGGGTTCCTGTAGGGCTCGGCGCCTGGAGGGAAGGCCTCAGTAGGTTGTTGGGCATGATTACAAGAATATTGTTGATGGCTGTGCTCTTGGGCGGAGATCTGTGTCATTGAGTTTCCTTGAGATGGCGGTATCTGTTGTTGATATGAGATCTGACTCGGAATGTTACATCTTGGCATTCCTGCATGGTCGACAGGATTCACTTCAGCGATATTATTCAGCTGAGATTGACTGTTGGACCACATGTTGGTGGTGCTGTTATTACTTGGCTCGACATTGCTTTCAAGACCACCGGAGGCGTGGAGTAAATTTTCCTGTGATGGCATGTAGGAGGATAAATTGGACGATTGCTGACTTGTGTTGCCCGAGGCCTGAAGAGCCGGCATGGGAGCTAGCATAGATTGTGTTCTGACATGTAGGCCTGAGCGTCCGGCGCCGGGCCTGTGATCAAAGCTGATGGATCGTGCATGAAGATTGCTGGTTTGATTGAAGTGGCCCGGATTGGTGCTTGGACCTGTTGCTGGCTCATCCTCTTTGAGACTTTGGTTAAAAAATGAAGCCGGTAGATTTCGGTGCCTCAATGGTTTGGCAACCGATTGATTGGGATTAAATAATTGATCGAGACTTTGTTGACTGTCTGAGTAAACCCTGATAAAAGATTCCGGTTGAGCTACATTGGGTGTGTTGATCTGAGGCTGCTGCTCACTGAAGGACCTGGTGTGGAAATTCATTGCGCCTATTTAGTCTCGGTAGTGGAGAGACAATGTGTCACATGACGACCAAGGAGTTTCTTGTGGCTAATGGATGATGCTCCTGGATGAAGCGTGAAATGGGACCACCTCCATTGGATTGAGGCCAGTAGGAGCACCACAGACCTGTTGTCTGCGCCCAATTTGGTTGCTGCGTGCGACCACAAGGAACCACTATGGCCGCGGTCAGGCCGAGGAGCACTGGGGAACTTTCTCCCACATCCGCTGGCCGAGCGAACAAAGAAAGCAAGGTCTGACACTTGGGCTGGCATCGCACGCCGTCTCTTGTGCGGCAATGTTTTCATTGCAAACACACACACAGACTCGCAAGAGGCTCTGCGCTCGAGCATGTCGAGCACTATTCGCACTGGGGGCAGAGTTTAATACCTTCCGTAGCGAGAGCCATTTTTCCCCTCTGGTCCGCAACTCTAGGCGCGTGCTCAATCATGAATGCACTTGCTGAGCTCAAAACTGCCCTATTTGGCACGTGCCTCTATAATTGGTCCAGCTTTAATTCGCCGCAAGATGGCCGGCGAAACTTTAGTAGGTCGAGGTTTGAACTACGCCGAACTTCATGACCACACCATCAAAATTGATTCCTAACTCCTACAGTCTTGCAAACTACTTCCACTCCCAACCACCAGCAAGTCGTAACGATAAACTTGTTCTGCATTTCCATTGATAAAATCCCCTATTGAGAAAGATTTAGCTCATCCAAACAACATGAGTGGCCGCTCGTCGCTTGAAGCAACACCCAGACGCCTTGAACACTTTGTCAGCTGCCGTGTAGGATTGGAATTTCAACAATATGATCAAAATTTGGAAAAAATCTTGAAACAACACAAGATTGGGGATTCAGATGGAGACTTCATCATCACTCCAATCTCTTGCCCGCGCTCCATTTACTACGATGATCCAGAGAACCTGAATCTATTACCGGATCTCGTCTTGCCTCCTCAGGAATGGGAAACCAAAGTAGCTGTCAGGATAGCCTTCAAGCCCCATCAGTCCTCTCCAGACGACACCAAAGCTTGGGAAATATTCGAAACACTCTTCAGTCACGCTCTATATCTACCTACACAAGTTGTCATAGTTGACTGTTCGGAATCTCCAACTAGCCAAAAGATAATAGCAGACATTGTGAACAAGTATCTCAAAGTTAAGGGTGGCGCACCTTTAGTATTATTCAGAGTGAAACTAGGAACATCTTGCGGATACAATGAGCAAGAGGTTGCAAATCTCGGTCTTGACCAAGAGGCCCCCGCAATGGACAGTATGAGTCCGAAAAGTGACGACTGTGCCAGTGTAGAGTCCGGATACGATGGCGAGACAAAGAGTTCCCCGAAAGAAAGTCAATCGCCGAAGAAAGCAACAACCAGCCGGCAGAATTTGTTGGGCTTCAAGTCGGGCGTGTTCCTTGATGATTGGGCTAGGTGGAATGCATTAAGGCAGAATCTGACGCCGGATGGTAGGGTAGGTGTCTGTCTCTCGATAGAACAAGATATCGACTTCGATTTTGAGGCTCTACAAAGGTGGACAGGCGAACCAATAAGGATGATCACCATTGGTTATGATCGCTTCGTTACACAACCAGGTTGTCGAGGCTCGACAAGACTTACCGGCCGTCTCAGGGAATTCGTTCGATCGATAATGTTGGCCAACTCATTCATGACTTCGTTGGTTGTTCAGGCGATGCCAGGTCACGACATGCAACCATACGTTACATCTCTCAGCTACTTATGTGCCAACTTAGATAAGGAGCACCCGGACTACTTGCGTGCTTGGAATGATACTTTGATGACCCCTTTGCAGCCTCTTGCCATCAATCTAGATTCCCGAACCTACCAAATCTTCGAGCTCGACAGAGTGAAGTACCTGAAATATCAAGAGGCAATGGCAGAGGCTCTAGACATGCTCATGATGCGGTCCATTCGCTCAAATCGAGATACCTTCAATCTCATGGTATTAGGTGCCGGACGTGGGCCGCTGGTTGATGCTATGATTGAGGCGATAGTCTCACTCAAGCTCCATACGAGTGGGAAAAAATTCAAGCTGTATGCCCTCGACAAAAACAATAGTTCCGTAGTGGCTCTTAGGTACAAGCAAGCTCAGCATTGGTCGAAAGTTTCCAAGAATATCCAAACGGAAGTTGTGAAGGCTGACATGAGATTCTGGCAACCGGAAGAAAAAGCTGATATAATTGCGACCGAACTCTTGGGCTCTCTATCGGACAACGAATTGAGCCCGGAGTGTATTGAGGGAACATGGAAGTTTTCAAACTCCGGTACCATTTCTATACCGGAGGCTTACACTTCATACATTGCGCCCATTTGTAGTTTCAAGATGCATCAAGAACTCTTCATGAGAAACTGCGACAAGAAGTTCGATCAAATCTATGTTGTTAGATTGGCGAACATCTACACAATTAGCGAGCCCAAGCCGCTTTTCACCTTCGAACACAAGGATTTGGGTCGACCCCCAGTGAAAGGAGCTAATCTGAGATCTAAGAGGCTTACTTTCACAGCCTCGACGGACACAACCTGCCACGGATTTGCTGGTTACTTTTCGGCCAAATTGTTCGGCAGTTCGATAATTTCTACAGTGCCTTCATTTAAAACGCAATCAATGGATAGCTGGTTCCCTGCTTACGTGCCCCTGGAGGAGCCGATCTTACTTTCATCTGGATCTCAGATAGAAGTATCCTTTTCTAGGAAGGAATCTGACACTCACGTGTGGTACGAGTGGTTCGTGATACGACCCCAGCAATCAAGGATCCACTCTTTGGATGGTGAGATCTCTGCAATGTCCAAGAATGTTTGACATACATTGTGATATATTTATTTTTCTGACGCGACCATTGGTTAATTGGTCAATCTGCTTTTAGGGTCTTTACACCTAGTCCGCATCGGGGATTTCAACTCATTAGATACATAATAAACTTTCAACCCCTCTATTCCACGAAGAAAGATAGATAGTGTCAACCCTTCGATCATTAAATCATTTCAAGTCTTCCCAAAGAGGCGCTGTTGCGGCTGCGTCGATCAGAAGCTCGTGTTGTGTGGTCTGCCGCACGTGGTGCCTCAAAGGACAACAAAACATCTAGTCTCGGCTATCCACAGCCTGAGCAACTATCTTCTTGGTCATTTAACTGAGACTCAATCCTTATATTAGATCTTCAGGTTGGAGAGTGAAGCCATGGGGCGTTCAAAGATATTTCCCAGAGCGACCCCGGTCTTGAGAAAGAAATTCGGGCAGATGTCTAAATTGTTCGGCTTGTGGGAGAACAGCAAGTTGAAAGATCCTGTTCCAATAAGAATGAACCCACAACCTGTTTTGAGAGACGGTATCCCTGATTTTTTGAGCCAGATTCGAGGCGTTAGGACAAAGTTTGTCACGAGACGGCAGACTGTCCTTAACAGGCACTTCACCGAGATTGTGTCCGACGTGTTAGCCATGAATTTCAAATCCGAACTAGACGATGTTGGTATCAGAATTACAAGCATTGAGACAAAAGCTTGGAACAAAGGTGTTAGGATCTATTACACTAGAGAGGGTCCTTACTGTGAAGATGTGCACCGACGATTATTACGAATGGAGGATCCAATAAGGTACAAGATAAGCGAGCGCCGCTTGATCGCTAGAGCGCCTAAAGTGAATTTTGTGTTCGACTCTTCAATTCAATTTGACAAATCTCTAGATGAGGCGATTGCCAGGATCTCTCTAAATGATGATGTCGGAAACCCTTGTCAGAGTCTTACAAGAATGGACATTAACCAGGTTACTTCAACAAAGAACACGACAGCGCAAGAACAAAAAATGTTCTCCCGAAGGTTCAGCGCACCATCAGATATGGACAATACAATCTTGGGACTGAACTATCCAGAGCTTTACGATGAGGTGGCACTCAAGTTAGGTCGTGGCAGGGCTGATTCGTCGAAGATGGCGGCAAACCTATCCTATCCAACCATATCAAAGCCACTCTTCCGAGATCCTCCCGAATCAAACGTTGAGGACCCCATCGAGAGGATCAAGTCTATGAAGAAATTCCTAGTCAGTCAAAAACTCAAAGCTGAGAATAAGTCTCGCTTGAGAAGGAAAGAGGAATTGTTGTCACTCAATCGCTACAAGTGGACAACCGCTGAAGAAAGCGACCGTGAGGAAGACTCCTGTGATCAAGCTAAGTCTTAATTGGCTGCCTGTAGAGTCTCGGTGGAAGCTGGCTTCAACAAACTGTTGTTGAAACAAGAGTCGGGTAGAAAAAAGCTACGACATGTCTATCCACTGCATCTAGACCGATGCACTTCGGCATTGGTTTGAAAGGTGTGAGTTTTCATCTGACTCTGTGATAGAATCATGACTACAAGTTTAACAAATTTATTCGGAGACTGTATCGAAATATTCTTGCGAGACACTCCGTACATCACATCTAAACATCTAGAGGTCATATGATTTCTCGTATCGAATATGATCAAATAGTGACTGTGCAATCCTCATAATCACGTAAATCCTCATAAATTGTCCTTGTCAAGAAGCCATTGTCCGAGAAGTGCCACGGGCTTGTTCTGGGATCCGGCTTTCCCCATGCTGGATCGCCTGGATATACTTTGCGCTTTCCCACCATATAGTTTGTACCATTTCTGATCTCCCAATTTCTTTCTGTGTAGCGAAATCTGTAGTATGCGATGGATAATAAGCCAAGGCCCATCAGAGGCCAAGTGATGCATTTCCTGATGCCATGGGCTCTGTATTTATCGTTTGTGAACATGGGTATAATCTTTTCCTCGAGCCAATCTCCTGGTTTTTGATAAAAGCGCTTGATAGGGTTGATCATATACCTTTCATAATCAGCATTCCTCATCGGTTCACCAGGATCCAACTCAAGCGAATGAAGATACATGGAGCGATATTTTCTCCAGTCATCGTCAAAATGAGGCGCCAATCGTTCGCGTTCGTACCAGTAACGGCTCTCAATCCATAATACACGAACTCCACCAGCGTTGTTGGCTGGCCACCTGGGGAACTCTTGAGCTCTTTTTTCAATTTTAAGTCTGAGTAGCTTTTGCACTAGATCCGAGTGTTTGCCTGACCTTAGAACAAGTTCCATGTAGTCCTTGTCGTGTGCCTGCTCTGAGAGAGAGCCATCCCACTGTCTGAACTTGATTGGATTTTTATCCAAGTCGTATCTCTCTGGTAGAGTGCCTCTCGTTTTAGCCAACTCTTCTAGAGGGAGCTCAGTTTCCGTGGGTTTGGCAACCTGCTTGTCTTTGTCCTTGTCCGACGAGGATGACATAGTGAATGGGGTGGCGTGTGGGTGAACCCGATTGAAAGCTGGGGAAAACTCACCCCCCTGGACAGGCAATGTCTAGCGGCGAGACCCAATTGATGACAGTGGCAGCCTAATATCCTGTACCCAAGTAGGATCAGATAGAATGACTATTTGGTGCGACAAATAGAGGAGGTCGAGGAATAAAAACACAACAATGGTAACCATGCGGAGAGGCAACTCTGCGGCAGTGCATTGGCCGCTCACAGTGAGAGATGGCGCTGCAAAGGGCGAGCATTGTGCCATCATTATTCAGAGCCGCGCGTTTAGATGGCGCCCTAAGGCCGACTGGCTTGCGGTACTTTATGGATATGGGACCTCAGGAGGAGTTGCCTAGGCACAGGCTTGCCAATCTAACAGCTGTGTGTTTTGGGGACGCGCGGGGAGCCCTTCTGGCGAGCAGGTAAAAATAAACCATCTGGCAAGTGTGTCTTGGGCTTGGAGTTGGCCATGTTTGCGTGACCATAAGAAATTTGAGTTGAATTTTCCTCGACTTATATTGGACATCATCACTGGCCCACCGAAAGGGCATCATCATTCCGGGCAACTATCCATTCGAGTGTTCATTCGGGCGCCAACACGTCGAAAGATAAGAGTTCATATTGCGGGAGTTTATTGTTCTTGTTGTTGTTGTGAGTAATTTGAAACTTTGATTGTTTATTTAGCGCCAGCATTGGAGCAGCTCTGCAAGGAGACAAGTGCAAGGTGGAAGGAGCCACCGGAGCTAAGGTGAACAAACAAAGGCCAGTTAAGGTTCAGGCTGGAAGAAGTGGCTGACTGTCCATTGGAAATAAGGCAGAGGAGAAGAGGCGAAAGGAAAAAAGGAGGAGGAAGATGAACTTTATTGATGATGGCCCCAAGCGTTGGGTCTGTCCATCTGATCGGGAATTAACCTTAAGAGCAAAGTGAGTAGCTTGTAACACAATCCGGCCCCTTTCACAATCTGGCCGACCGGCGTTGGCCTCTTTGACATGGGGCCCAGTTGGGAGGCAAACAATTGCTCGGAGATGATGTATGAGGTGGCCGGCCGATCGTTAGTTGGCAAACAAAACAAGTGGGCCCTCGGGAGCCGGTGGGGCCAGATTGGAGATTGGGGGCCAGACTAGGAGGCCTGAGATGAGGAGATGAGGAGGGCCACCTCACATGAGCAGCTATAGAGTGAGACTAATCCATTTATCCACTTGTTTGGCCACTCCGCCTTCTGGGTTGGCTGCACTGCACTATACACTTGCGTGCACAATTTACTGCAATTTGCACTGCAAACTGCACTCCGCGCGGCCCATTGGAACGCGCGCAGACTGAGAGCCGGCTGGTCGTCGCGGGCAAACGCGGATCTCTTTTCTGGTCCAACGCCGGCCGGCTCCTTAGGGGCGGCCACTCAGAGCCAGCCGGCCAGCAGCATTCAGGCAACCTCGATCAACGAGGCCGAGCAGGCCACCATCGCCCAGGTCCTCAAGCGGGCCAACAAACTGCAGGAGCTGGAAGACCAGCGAGTCAGGTGAGTGACCCACAGTCTTTAATCTGTATGCTACAGTCTGTAGTCTGTAAGCTACAGTCTGTAGTCTGTAGGCTAAAGGCAGAAAGAGAGACTATCTCTCTCTTGTTCGGCCCCAATTTTTTTGCTCCAATTTGCCGACTATCAAATTCCCAGCACTAACCTTTTAATTGTTCGCCTCCATTTCTTCCGCCGGCCAATATCAATTAAATGGCCTGCTCGCTTGGAAAAAACTGGCCCCCATTGTGCCCACTCTCCTGTATCACTGCTCTCAAATGGCCCTCAAATCTGGCCCTCGTCTGTCTGTCTGTCCGTCTGTCTGTCTGTTTGGCCAATTCAACGATTGGCCTATTGTTGAGCAGCAAACTGCAACAACAATTGGACAGGATCAAGCGACAGGCGCGCGGCAATGGACGAACCAGTTGCATTCTTTGCAACGACCAGCCCAGATTCTTCGCCAAATTCAACACCTGCAAAGATTGCCACAATGTAAGTGTCTTCTGCCAGTCGAGTTGCTCTTTTTTGGCCTTTTTCTCTCTTTTTTATCCTCCAGACTCTGATGCTTTCTGGCTTCTTTCTGGCCTTTTGGGCTAGAGACAAGCCAGAGACAAGCCAGAGACGAGCAGCAGTGAAATGGGAGACAAAATTAGATGTTTGCGCGCCGACTCGAACACATTTGAAGGCATCTCAGACGATCCTTAGCATTGTTTGGACTTGAGGCGGAAATTCTCAAATTGGGCGACCATTGAGCAGGCTTCAAATGGGGAATTTTGGCTCCTTTTTGTGAGGTGAAATTTGGCGCAAAATTGCCCAATGAACTAGGTGGAAAAATGGGCAAAAATGAGCGCGAGAAGGCGCCTCTCGAGAGTGTGTGGGCCGAAATGATGGAAAAGAAGAAAAAATCTGATCTCTGGGAAAAAAATTCACGAGCTGAACTGAGCTTAGCTCGAGCGAGATTGTTTTTATTCTCTGACAAGCCAAAAGGTCGCCCTGCTTGTGCTTGAGAGGAAAGTTTGGAAAACTTCTGGAAAGTTTGAAGGAAAATGTTCCGTGTGGAAAGTTGAGAAAAGTTTCCGAAACAGTTTCCATGAGTTTCAGAGGAATAGCTCAGACTCAAAACTGACTGTTGAAAAGCAATATGGACACACAAAAACAAAAACAAAAACAAACAGGCTGTCTGCGGCAAGTGTTGCATGGACGCTTACGAGCTCAACTCGGCCGAGCCCATTTGGTTGTGCAAGATTTGCTGCGAGTCGCGCGAGGTGATCAAGAAGACCAATTTGTGGACCAAACTGGGCTGAGCATTTGGAAAGACAAAGGACCTTTTAGAGGGCGGAGCTGGAGGCGACTAGGACGAGGAGAAACTGAAGAAAACTGGAGGCAGTTCGTGCAATTTGGCCGCCTGTTTAGCCGCCTAAATGGCCAAATGGTTAAGTGGTTAAATGGTTAGATGGTTAAATGGTTGCGCCAAGTGGGGGGCAGCAGAAGGGTGCTTGCGGGCGGCCCTTAGCCCAAGTGGCGTACCTGAGCTCTGGTGCTGCTTTGCGGCAGTGCTGCGTCTCAGGCGCGCACACAGGCAGCTCGAACTGAAGCAGTGCGCAAGCAGAGCTTGTCTGCAGCAAAGGAGTTGCCGCAGACAAGGTGCACTCTCGGCGGGCAGGAAAAGGAAACATTCCGAAAAGGTTGCGCAGGAAATGGAGAAAATGGGGAAAAGGGCCAGCCAATTGGCGGCCAATTGGATAAAGCAGCAACAAGCGAGCTTGTTTGGCCGCAGAATGTCTAGCAACAAGTTCAGACTGTCTACATGTCTGTATGTGCAGTGCACAATCTGCACTGCACTCAATGGGCAGCCGATTGGCAGCTGAGTGGCGAGCAAATTTGATTGCCAATTAAATCAATTATCTTGCTGCCCATTTGTTGCGCACAACAAGTGGCCAGTGCATGATCGTGTGCCGGCGAGCCATAATCGTGCGCAACAAACAGGCGCTCTCTGTTTGTTTCTCGCTGCCTCTTGGCTGTTGGGCCTTTTGCCGGCTCTTCTTCTGCTCGGCGCCTTCTGCTGCTCGTCGGCCTGGAGGAAACAAAGTGGCAACTGGCGGCCAGAGGCAGTCGGCGGCCAGTCGAGCAGTGTCGGCCGAGCAACTCTTTGCCGGCCGAGCTCGAGACGAGCCGCAGTTGCGCCGCAGACAAGCACCGGGCCCTGTGGGGCAAACTGGAAGGCCAATTGGAGGCCGAAAGGATGCCGGGAGGAGGCCGAGTGGACAGAGCAATGGGCCAAGGTGGAGGATGGAGAGGAAAATGGAAATAGAAATAAATGGAAATGCTGGCGAGCGAAAAGGCGGCCACTTCGGAGGGCGCCGAAAGTAAAGTAAATGGGCGGCGGAGAAAAACAAACCGAAGCAGAATGGCAGTTCGCTGTCGCAAATCATTCATCCTGCAGGCTGCTCACCGCACACTGCACACTGTACAGCGCGCACATTGAACACATTGAACACATTGAACACTGCACACTGCAGACTGTCTCTAGCGGCGCGCTGCACAGTCTGCAGTCTGCAGACTGCAGTGCGGCCTCTGAGCTCTGCCTGCTCTTCTCAGCGCACTCAATTGACTGACAGCCTAATGATCATTATAGTCCGTGTTGGGCATCATTTTGCACGCTTCTGCGGGCCCTTTTTGGGGGCGAGCCGTTTCACTTTGAGTGCCAGCTCGCAGCCGTCCACTCGGCCGGCTGTCTGCTCGCCGGCCAGTGCGTCTACTACGGACCTCTCGGCTTGTCGGCCGCCCAGCTTCTCGGCTTGTGGGCCTGTCGACTTTTCGACTTCCCAGCCGACTTCTGGGCCCACCAGCGAGCGGCCCGAGCACGAGAGGCACAAGAGCAAACTACTGGTCGCACATTTACACCTGAGCTTGGGGGCCGGCGCGCCGTGTGAGCCCCCAAGCCGGCGGGCCATGATCTGCGGGCGCAAGAAGCGGTTCCATCCGTTTTGCTGCGGCGGCGCGCCCGGCGCCATTGGAACGGGCGCGCCCAGAGACTGTCTGTGGGCCGGCTGACAGGGACAAGTCGGGCCCAGTTGGACTGAGTGGACGAGTTGAGGTTCCGCTCGGAGGTGCCTCTTTGGGGCGCAGAGAGTTGCTTGGCGCAGAGAGGCAACAGGCGCGCAGATGCACACAACGCAGAAACAAACTGCACGCGCAGAGAAGGGGCGAAAAAGCGTGCGTTTGAACGGGCGTCTTCTGCTGCTTCTCTGCCGAAGCTAAGGTGCAGCGCGCGCCCCAAAGCTCAACTCGGGCGGGCCAAAAAATCCACTCCTTTTTCCACCTTCTCTGCGCTCAAAGCTCACTCCAAGCCGATCCTAAGGAGAAACAAAACACAAGCGCCGGCCGCCCCCTTTTTCTCCTCCGCCTCTTTTGTTTTCCTTTCAATTTTTTCCATTTTTCTTCCACTTTTCCTCCACTTCTCTTCCTACTCTTATTCTGCTCCCACCGAAAGGCAGTGGCTCTTCACTTTGGCTCCTCTTCTCTCTCTCTCTCAGACAGTCCCACGAGGCGCCTCTTTCGGCCTCTTGCCTTTCAGCTTCTTGCCTTTTACCTTTTACTTTCTACCTTCTTGCCTCTTGCAATTTCTGGGTCGCCTTTCTGGTTCGGTGGGCGCCCGAGGAAATTGGACCCACAATTCGGGAACCAAATTATCATCATCAGCCTGTTTTGTGTGTTTAAAAGCGCCTGTTTAGGAGCTTTCTCTGTCTGTCTCTGAGGAGCCACTTTTCTCCAACGCTCACTGTCTGCGGCCAAAGAGGAGCAGCCGATGGGCACCACTCAAGCACTCAAGCACTCGAGCGGGGCCGCCAACTCGTGACGAGACCCAAAGAGTTCGGCCGCTTGTAAAAACAATAACGGTAATCACAACAAAGGCAGTAATAATCTTTTTAAACGAGAACGCGGGCGAAAAAAGGCGAAAGGCAGAGAGTGGAGGCCAAAAGGCAGAAGCAAGGAGCCAAAAGGCAAAAGGAGGCCGCCCAGCCAGAGCTTAGGGGCGGGCGAGAGGCGGCGCTTTGTGAGCTTTGGCGCTTTGTGGGAGTTGGTTGGAAAAGTGTGTGAGAGACTGTCTGCGGTGCCAAAGACTAGCGGCCAGTGACTGTGTTCGTTCAAAGATTCTGAAGACTGTTTGGGGCAACTGTTTGGGGCAACTGTTTGGCCGAACTGTTTTTGGGCCAACAAACAACAGTTGTTTGCTCCAAAGAGCCGAAAAAATTGGGCCTCAATTGTTTCAATTACAAGCCAAGTGGTGCCAAGAGCTGCAAAGTGGCCGACATGCAGTTGCTCCCAAACACAGTGGCCGCTGCTCAGTCGGCTGCTCAATTGGGCGGCCGGAAAATGGCCCAAAGAGGCGAGCTGGAAATCGATACCGTCCCACTCTATTGGCCCACCGAAACTGCTCCCATTTGGCCCACTTCTAGTCTGCAGCCAAATTGGGCCCAAACGCGCCCCCGAGCAGAGAAAGAGAGAGACTAGGACTGGAGAGGCGGGCGCGCGCTTAATTGACTGACAGGCTAATGATGATGATGCGCCGCCCGAGAGAGTGGGGCCCGCGCGAGCATGGGCGCGCCGATTGGGCTTGGGGCAAGGTGGAAAAATGGAAACTTTTTCCTCCTTGCCTATTTCGCCGCTTCATCGGGCTGCCTATTCGGCCGCCTTTTGGGCTGAGCTCTAGCCTGCAGCTGGAGCCAAGTTGGACCTAAGCTTTGGAGGAGCGCCAATTACGCTCGTTTTTCCATGTTCGGCGCACATTCGCGCACACTTCTGCACACTGGTTGCCATTCGTGCGCATTTGCGCACATTTGCGCACAGTTCCCCAGATTCGCCCACAGATTTGCGCCCCAATTCTGTGCGCCCAATTCTGTGCGTCTTTCTGCTTTGCGTCCTTCTCCTGCGCGCACAACAAACAAGCCCGCAGACAAGCACCGCTTGGTTCGCGCTCGCCTGCTCTTCGACTGGCCAAGAACTGCAAGAAGCGCGTTTTTTGCAGGAATTGCAATTCCTGCAATTCTTGCAAAAAAACGCCTTATGAGGCCGCAACTCTCTGAAATTTTCCAGTCACCAGTTGCCACTAGATTCGAACTCGAGAAGAGGACGCGCCAACAAGCGCCAACAAGTGGCAGTGGGCCGCGAGATGGAAACTCGGGGGCTTGGCCCGAGGGCGAGCTCTGCCCTAGTCTCAGACGTTGCTGCTCCGGCTTGGAATGGGCGCGCGGAGCTCGACCCCAAGCGAGAAAATGGCCGCAGACAGAGGCCGATGAGGCGCAGTCCCACTGGAGCTGAGTGGCCGCCCCGCTCGCTCGTGGGCCGCCCGGGGCCATTCTCGCGCCCACTCTGCTCGCCAATTTGGCCACTTCTTTGCATCGGCCCCTCCAGCCCCACTCTCTCGGGCGGCGCTTTCCACTGAGAAGGCCGCTCCCAGTCTGCGAGGCTGCCCGCTCGCCAGCCGCGCCAACCTATAAAGCGAGGTGTTAAACAAGACCTAAGCCGCCCGTGTTGCGTGTGCGTGGCGCTGCCGGCCGAGCGAGCGGCCAATTGGACAAGTGGGCAGAAGAAGTGGGGAGAAGAAGTGGGCAGCCTGTGGAGCGCGCTCGAATGGATTGGATTGGATTGCGTGGGATTGTTCGAGTGTTTGGCTGGGCGCAATCATCAAAATGCCTGTTCGCGCCTCGTCGTCGTGGGCCCGCAACGAGCGCGCCAAATTGATTCGCCAGTCACGAGCGGCGCGCGAGAAATCCCACAAGAGCGCATGCAAACTGGTGCATACAGGCCGCTGCAGACCAGTGCTGCAGACTAGTGCTGCAGACTAGTGCTAGAAGACCAGCGCACACAAAGCTCATTGGGCCGCAGTGAGTCTGCGCGATTGGCTGCATTTAGTGCGCTCACTGCGCTCACTTTGTTCACTTTGTTTACCATTTTAACTGCGCTCGCCTGCACGCTGCAGCTGAGCCGGCGCTAGTCTACGGCCCAAACACTGCCCAGAATGCACACCACTCGCCTTCTCAAGTGGCCCGCTCGAATTACATGGCCCAGAATTAGCCAAACAACTTGGCCCATCAGGCGCCCTAATGATATCACGACCGGCTCTTAGTGCGCCTTATTGCCGCTCCCCAGCCAGCCAACACTCTCACTTGCAACCACTTGCAATCACACTGGCCCATCCATCTTGGCCGCCCTTCCTCCCCGGCGCTCAGCTCTCCAGTTTGCTTTGCCAGAGCTCGCCTCTCATCGACCAGCCAGTCTGCATCCTGCCAAAGTGGAGGCCAAATCGGCGCGCCGGAAGCAACAACCAATTGCACGAACTGCGCCCAAGTGGGCCCCTCGAGCACCTGTTTGGCGTGCTCGTTTCCAGTGGCCACTTGTTCCAATTCGGCCCAGTCGTCCCGATTGGTTCCAGTTCCAATGGAATGGCCTGAAATTGGATTGGCCAAGCCAGTCGAGCGGCAGCCTACCTAAGGGTGTGTCTGAGACTCAGACTCTGAGTGCAGTCGAGCGCAGTGGTTTCTGTTTGGCTGCAAACTGGCTCAACTGGCAAAGTGGAAACTTGCGGCCAGCTCGAATTGGGCGAATTGTGCGCGAATTGTGCGCCAATTGTGCAATTGCTTGCGCCAAAAGGCAAGAGTTAATGGTGAATTCATTCATGGGATTCAATGTTGCACTTTGCGCTCCGTCGAGCTGAGCAGACGAGCAGTTGAAAAGCTGAGCAGACGAGCAGTGGAAGTTGTACAGTAAAAGTTGAGTGCGGAGGAGCAGGAGCGGCAAATTGGGCGCATGATTTGTGTGCAAAGTGCGCCCTTCGCAGTTCAAGACTAGCAAAAGACTAGCAAAAGACTAGCAAAAGACTAGCACTAGACTAGCTTTAGAACTGAGCTGGCCAGCTCAGTTCTAAGCACTAGAGACAAGGGCACGCATGAATGCAAATGACCGGCCGCCTCTTTTCACTGCGCTCGAATTTTCCGCCTTTTCCGGCCGCAGACAGTCCCCGATTGAGCCGTCTTGCTATTCGGTGTTCCTTGGCTCTGCGGCCAGTCTGCAGCTTAGGGCGAGTTGCACGAAGCGCCGGCAGACAGTCAGCGGGGAGCTTTGGTGTTTGGGGCGAGCTTTGGCTCTGCTGCGGCGCATTGGCAGCCGCATGACAAATGGAGCGCCGTTCGTGTGGGGCCGCAAACAGAAGGTGTCCTATGGGCTGCTCTCTGCTTTGTGCTTTGTGCTTTCTGGCTTGTGCTTTGTGCTTTCTACTTTGTGCTGGAGGCCAGTCTGTGGCGCTGGACTTGTGCCGAAATGGAAATCGAGAGCGCTCGTGTTTGCGGCCGGAGACTGTGGTGGCCAGAGAGCAGAGAGCAGAGTGGAGAAAGCAGAAAGTGCGGAAAGCAGAAAGTGCGCAAAGTGCAGAGAGCAGAAGGCAAAAGGCGAAAGGAACCCAAAGAGACAACTACAAGTCCATGTCGCGCGCGCTTCATTAGCATGGGCCAGCAGTTGGCCGGCCGACAGGCTGCCTTTGACTCGAATTGATGGCCGCCTTTGGGAAGTTGCGTAACCATTGTGGCCGCGCTCTTTCACTTTGGGCCTTCACTTTGGGCTGCACGAGCACGAGCACGAGTTTGAGCTTGAGTTTGAGCTTGAGCTTGAGCTTGGGCTAAGGTTCGGCCAGTGGAGAGCAACAAAGGACAATGCGCGCGCAAATGGCCAACATAATTTGTCATTTCTCTTCCGCTTTAACGCGCGCTCTTCTTCTGGCGCTGCTTAGGACTGGCTGGCGAGCAAAGCGGCGGTCAGTCTGCGGCCGCAAACCTGCCCCAAACTCATATTGAAATTGGGCCGCCCATTCAAAGCTAAGCTTTCCAGCTTTTGGTTGCGGCCAAGCAAAAAAGGGCAACAAGAAAGGCAACATAAGCGAACGGTCACAACAGACAACAACAAACAACTCATGCGCCCTAATGACTGGCCGGCCGGCATCTGCTTCTGGTGGCTCCATTTTTCACCACTTTCATCATGTTTCATCGACTTTCATCCAGTCGAGTCTAACTTTCACCAACTTTCACCAATTTCAGCCAATTTCAACCACTTTCATTCCTTTTCGGCCATTTGGACATCTCTAAGCGTCTTCGTTTCGATTTGCTTGCGGCGAGTTCAAGTGACAAAACAATTCCCGCTCGTCAGCTTGTCTCTCGAGCCAGAGGGCAGCTTTCAGGATGTTGCAAATTTTGCATAAATTGCAAGGAATTTGCAAAATTTCCGCAGATTTCTCTAATTTTCTGCATTTTTGAAGCTGAAAATTTCCGACAAAAAGTGAGACCAGCCGCAGCTAGTCTCACGCAACTCGGCGGCCTCTCCAAAATGAAGCCAAATCGACAACCGGAAACCAGGTGCTTGAGTCTGGGCTAGTCTTTGGGCTCCTCTGGGAGAGCTAAGCTCTGCTGCCGAGCCGCAGCTTAGCTGTAGGAAGAGCTCCAAAGTCAAGTGGTCGCTCGAGTTGGGTGGCCAAGCGGGCAAAGTTCGAGGGCGAAAAGAGGCGAGCAGTTTGGGCGCAAGTTTGGGCCCCAAAGAGGCGCATTTGGACAAACATCGGGCAGTGAGACACGCAATTGGCAGGCCAGAGACAGTGTGCGGCAAAGAGCGTGCTTGGGAAAAACGCCCAAAAGGCAGATGACAAGGCGCGCGACTGGCGCCAACTGCCGCCCGCGCCTTAGCTGTGCTGTTCTAATGCTGCCAAAGTGAGGGGCCAAAAAGTAATCGAATTATTGCCAACTTGGTCCCTTTTTTTCCCTCTTTCCGGTTCAAAACAATCGACTGGCCGCGTGCACAGTTTGGCAGCGCGGCCAGTCGCCTTATGGCAATTATATTTACCATTCGAATCGTTTGCCAACTTGGTGTTTGGGCGGAAAATTGAAGACAAAGTGGGGGAGACAGAGAGCAACGTGTTCATGACACAATAATTAAAGGAGCACGCGCGCACTGATTTCTGGCCCTTTTTCAAGCCAAACTTGCAGCTCGTGCACACTTTTTCCATCTCTTTCTCTCAGTTTGCCTCCCATTGCTCGCCTCTCGCTCCCAGCAAGCAATCCACTTCCAGCCGGAGACACTCCGAAGGTCCAATAATGATCATGCGATGGAACAATTTGGTCCCACTCAGACAAGGACGATCGTCGCTCGAATTGGGCCGCACAAAGTCGTCCAAGTGGGCCCAACACAGACACACAAAGTGGGCAGAGTGAGCGCACAAATGGCCAAGACAAGCGTCGGGCAAAGATCGATTTGCTTTTGGGGCCATTCTTGCGGCAAAAGCAAAAGAGATTTGCATAAAGGCGCACAGTTTTGGAGCCGGCCGCCAGATGGAGTTGGCGGCGCACTAAGGCGACCTGTTTGGCCAGTGTTGTGCCTCTTTGGCGCGGCCGCAAGTACGCGCGGGCCTCTGCGCGCGCCAGTGCTTAGGTTGGGCCTTTTTGCTGGCCGAGCGCAGAGGAGTGGCCCATTTGTTGTGGTGTGCGCACGAGACGCGCGCACGAGCTGCGCACCCAGAGAACAGGCCCAGTTGTAGGCCGCGAGTTGTAGGCTAGCCCTTAGCTGCGGGACGTGCGCCGCAAAGAGACGCGCCCGAAGAGCGCGTACTGCGCACGAGCCGAACGCGAGAGACAGTCTGCGGCCCAGCGGCATTGGTGCACTGCGATGAGAAGCAGCCCTTAGGAGTAGCGAGGGCGGCCAATCAATCGGGTGGCCGAAATCAATTGCGATCTCTGTTTTCACTCTGCTTTTAAACAAACTGAAACTCGTGCTTGTGTGTTTGTGTTTGTGTTTGTGTTCGTGTGCACAGCCGCAGCTCGTGATCCAGCTCGTGTTCAACGGCCGGCCGGCGAGAAGCGCCCGAAGAGCAAGAAGAGCTAGAAGAGCAGCCCAAAGGCGGTCCAAAAGTGGCCTCAAGTGAGAGAAAGTGAGGGGCGAAAGTGGGCGAGCAGCAGAGACTAGGTGTTGCGAGAGGAGGAGAGCAAAGCGAGACACCTGTGCCATATGAGCGTGGATTGCCCAAATTGAAATGAGAAGACGCCAGTGAGCAGCCGATCGAGAGACTGTGAGCGGCTTATTGGACTGTGTGATTGTTATTGAGCTTTGTGAGCGGAAATTGAGCCGAAATTGAGCCGAAATTTGGCGAGAGGAATCTAAGGAAGCCAAGTAGCCAGTTTCTAAAGACAGAGACTAGGAGCCCGAGTGAGGCTTGTTGTTGCAGAGCAAGATGCAACAAGCGCAGGCGCCCTACTTGCAGCAGGCCGAGCTGGCCGCTGCCAGCCAGCCGCAGCAACACTTCTACAACCAGCCCCACACGCACGACAGTCCCGCGGGCCACCAGCAAGCAATGGCCGCCCGCCACTACTACGAACAGCAGCACCAGGTTCACCCGCAACTTCCGGCGGCCGAGCAGCAGAGCTTGGCGGCGGCGGCTGAGGGCAACCCGCAGCAGCGGCAGCAGCACCAGCACCAGATGCACATGCAGGGCCCGCAGCAGCACTTGGGCCAGCACCAGTTGCAGCTGCACCTCCAGCAGCAGCGCCACCACTTGGCCCACCAGCTGAGCGAACACTTTCACACCTACGCCCACCAGGGGGGCGTGGCCGGCGCGACGAACTGCGGCCCACCGGCGGAACACTGGCTGTTGCAGCAGCAGCAGCAGCAGTCGCACCAGATCAATGGCCAGCCAGCGGTGGGCAGTCACCCTAATCAGAATGTAAATCAGCAGCATCAGACGCAGCTCGAGCAGCGGGGCCACCACTTGGCCGGCCCCGCTGCTCAGTTGGCCTTCGGGCCGGCCGAGCAACAAGCTGCGGGCCCGCAGAGCTTTCAACTACACGCCAGCCAGCACGCCAACCAGCACCTCGTCTACTCGGCACACACGCAGCACCAGCAGCACCAGCACCAGCAGCATCAGACGGGCCAGCATCAGCCCAATAATCAGCAACATAATAATAATAATCACAATAATCACAATAATAATCACAATCACCTAAACCAGCAAGCTAACACAGCCTACCTGCAACACCAACAGCCGCACCTCCAGCAGGGCCCGCACCTGCACCAGGGGCACGCGCTCGTTCGGACGCCGAACGCGCCCCCCAGCCCGCCGGAGGGGCGTGGCGCGCACTCTGCGGTGCGTGGGCAGGCCACGCCCACCAGCGCGGTGCACGCCGTGGAGGCGAGCGCCATGAGCAGGTTGCAGGCGTTCGCGTTGTCGGCGGCGGTGGCGGCGGGAGGAGGAGGAGCTCGGTCGCCGCCTCGCTGCCACACCACAAGCAGCGCCCAGACGGGCCAGAAGCGGCCGGCCAACAACCAGGAGGCGGCGGGCTCCAGCGGCGAGGCGGTGGTCTCGTCGACGTGCGCGGCCGCCCCAGACGAGCGGCCCGCGTCCCACGAGGGGGGCGTGGCGCGGCGGTCGGGCCGCCAGTCGCCCATTGGTGGAGCGAAGGGTGGAAGTAGAGAGGCGACGGGCGGCCAGATGGGCGGCAAGAAGCGGGCCGCACGAAGCAAGGCAAGTGGGCCGAGTTCGCAGCAGCAGCAGAGGGCGGGCGGCCAGGCGGCGAGTGGGCGGGCCGCCTCGGCGCCGAGTAGGCGGTACGCGGGCCGGGCCAGCTGCGACTGTCCCAATTGCTGCAAACTGGGTCTGGCCGTCCAGCTGCAGCAGCAGCAGCAGGCGGGCCAGCAGTCGCCCGTCGACGGTGGCGGCCCGCTGGACAAACTGTTGCTCAGCTCGGCTTTGGGCTCGGCGCGCAAACTGATGCACGTGTGCCACCATGCGGGCTGCGGCAAGGAGTACGGCAAGACGTCGCACCTGAAGGCGCACCTCAGGTGGCACACGGGCGAGAAGCCCTTCGTGTGCCAGTTCCCCTTCTGCTCGAAGAAGTTCACCCGCTCTGACGAGCTGCACCGGCACATGCGCATCCACACGGGCGAGAAGAAGTTCTCCTGCCAGCTCTGCCTCAAGGCCTTCATGCGCTCCGACCACCTGAGCAAGCACATCAAGACGCACGCCTCGGCGCTCGCCTCGGCCGGCAGCTCGCCCGAACGGCTGCTGCTGGCCGCCAAGGCGGGCCGCAAGCAGCAGGCCAGGAGGGCGGCCGCCATTTCCGGCCAGCTGGGCGCCGCCAAGACGCGCCCCAGAGGCCAGGCGGCGGCCGAGACTGCGGAGGAGCAGCCGCCGGCCGCCGGGGGACAGTCTGCGGCCCCCGCAAGACGCCAGCCGGCCAGCTCGCCGCCCCAGCTCGGCCTCAGCGCCGCGGCCGAACACAGTCTGGCGCAGGTGCCCCAGCTCGGCCTGCACTCGCCCCCAGACCACCCAGTCTACCCGCACAACCAGCACCTGGCCCCCCAGAGCGCCTACCACGCGGCCCACCACGCGAACAACCAGCCACAACTCAACCACCTGCACCAAACGAACCCCCACAACTACCTCTACCACCACCACCAGGCGCACCACCACCACCCGGTGGCCGCCGCCTACCACCACTACGCGGCGGCGGCCCACTGCTACACCTAAGCTTAGGCCACTGCTACACCTAAGAGTGGCCCGCAGAGCAGCCAGTGGACGCCGCTTAGAGTCCGGCCAGAGTTGCGCCAGTTCGGCCAGCTCGGCAAGCCTGGCGAGCTCTCCAATGGCCAGCCCATTCAAGCCACACGACTAAGCACGAACAAATAAACACAGTGTCCGCCCCCTCGCCACACGCATCAATCTTCTCCATCATCTTCCAATCGTTCACGCTCAATCGTCTCAATCTTCCCCACTCTTTTTCGGCCCATTGAATCCCAGACAGTCTTTCGCCCGATTGAAACTCGAGCCCCCAAGCCAATGGCTCGCCAGCGCCAAAGCTCGCCCGCAAAAAACTGGCCACTCGAGCGCCAGACTGTCGCAAATTCGAGCGCTAGTCTCCCGCAAACTCGAGCCCCAAAAGCAACCTATAAAGCGCGAGGGGCCCCGCAGTGCCGCACACAGTCTCTGCTGCGCTCGTTGCCGGCGCGCGGCCGCAGCTCGCAGTTCGCGCGCGCTCGCAGCGCCATCTCGTGCGCGCCACAAGAAGCGCGCGGGCCCCAAACCTAATGGGCGAGACTGGCTCGTGTAAGAGTGTCTCTTCGTCTCCTCCTCGCCCAGTCGAAGGCTCTTCTCGTGGGGCCCAGATGCAGCCTCTTGTGGCTGCACAAGAAGAGCTGCTCCATGTCTGGGTTGCCAAAGTTGCATCAAATATAGAAGTGGATTAATGGCGCCAGAAGCGGGCGAGAAGTTATGGCGCAAGTTTTGCGGCTCCAAAAGAGAGTAGCTTTCTCTCTTTTGGAGGGCGCCCTTTTTGAGGAAAAAATTGAAAAATTTTATTCTATTTTCGCGCGAATTTGCCGCCAAGAGCAAAGCTTTGCCACTCGCTCGCCCAATTGGCTCGCCCAACTGGCCCATGCAAACGATGCGTGCCCCTGTGAATGGGCTTAGTGTTTGAGCGAGAGGGCCACAAGCACACAGCAAGAGAGCGACACAAGCAGACCTAGTGTGCAGTGGGCGAGCATTATGTTGTAGTTGTGTGTGCAGTTTTTGAGAGAAAAGAGAGAGAAAAATGTTTCTTTTTCGCTCACATAATTGAACGTTTGCTCACGCGGCACGTTTCTCTCTGTCTGTCTGTCTCTTTCTGGGCCCATGAGAGTGGCTCTCACACAGACTAGCACTAGTCTCCAGTGACACAAACACAACACACGAACAACCAGCGACACACAGAGGGCAGCAAAGTGTGCTCTTTGGGCCACTTTTGCATCTGGAAAATGCTCAAAAGAAGGCTCCTTCGAGCAGACTGTGTGCACAAGTCCAAGTGCGGCCCTGAATGTTGGATCTGCTTGGCTTGATCTTTTTATTTTTCCATTTCCACTTTTGCCAAAACTATCACGACCATTTGGGGCCGGCTTAAGTGGAGTTTGGAGCGCCCACTTGGGATTGAAGTCTGAGTTTGGGATTGGAGTTTCAGTTTGGAGTTTGAGGAAATCGAAATGGAATTGGAATTGGAATTGGAATTGGGATGAAAAATTGGCCAATCGAAATATTGCGCCACAAGAAGAAGAGGTGGTTCTTCTTGTGGTTGCGCAAACAAGAAGAATGGGGCTCGCCCAAGGCAAGAAAGAGGGTCAGGAATTGGAGTGAGAGAAGGTAAAAATTATGGACATTTATCAAGATTTTTCCCTTGCCCATCGGCCAATTGAATGGACCAATGGCACTGGTGCACTGCTCATTGTGTGCGCTGAGAAGACAGTGCGCATCTGCATTGTGCATTGGCCGCAGACTAGGGCAAACGGCGAAGGAGTGTTGTGCGCGCAACACAAGCTCCTACACACAGTATCTGATGCACACACTCACGACGTTCGGCTGCACGCAAATGATCGCGGCCGCAATTCTTCGCCATTTCTTTGTTGTTTGATTTTATAGGAATTGCCATTTTCCTCTTTTACAATTTTTCCTCTGGCCTAGCTCAGCTCAGCTCTGGGACCATGCGCGACGGGCCGGCCACAATTGACATGCGACCAGCAGACGGGGGGGAATTTATTTTCCCTCATTTTTCCTTTATCTTCCTCCATTTTCCCTCATTTTTCCTTCATCCTCCACAAGTGGCCGGCCGTTGTTTTGCTCGAGCGTTGCTCTAGCTGCTTTTGCGCGCTCAAAACTGAAAAGTGGGAAGGCAAACGCAGACAAGCTGTCCGAGTTTGCGGCCAGAGCGGCGCAGGACAGTCCAGGGCAGCCGAAGGGCAGCAAAACGGCCGCCGACGCCTGTCTCTGGCGGGGCAAATAGGCGGCGACTGGGCCGGCCGTTTGGAAATTTGATTGTTCGCCTACGCAACAAGTGCGCCTTGGGACCATCAGCGTGGCCAACGAGCCTCTCCAGGACCATCAGCGGCCCTCCGTCAAGCTGGAGAGCCATTTGCATGGGGCGTCTGGCTTGCGGCTGCTCGATGGAAGTAAGAAGGCTGCTTTTGGGCAGGGGAGGACTGTAGACGAGGGCAGGCAGCTCCTCTTGGGGCGTAATTGTCTGGCTTCGAGCCTCCCTTTTGGCCGCGCTTTTCGCCTATCAAATATCGCCTATCAAATTTGAGCCGCGTGTGCAAATAGCCGGCGGCCATTGTGTGCGCCCGCATCTCTGCGGCACCTGCACAGCTTTTGAGTGCAGCAATGCGCAATGTCCAATGGGCGTTCAGCGATCAGTGTTCGCCGCACTGCGCGGCTGAGCTGCAGTGCTGCCGTGCTGCTGAGCTGGCGTGCTACAGTCTGTAGTCTGCAGGCCGCGCGCAATAGTCTTCCAGCAGAGCCAGTTCGCCGCACACAAACCGCGCCACCCCCAAGCTGAAGTGCACCTTTGCCGCACTTCAGCTTGATGCACTCGCGGCCAGTCCTAAGCGTCGGCGCGCTTTGTCACTGCGCCCCACTGGCCGCCATTAGCGGTCGCCCTAATGGTCGCCACCGGCCAGCCCACTCGCCGCCGCCGCCACTGGCCAGCCCGTCCACAGCCGCGGCCGAGCTGCACCCCGAGACGCGCCCTCTGGCCCGGGGCGCTAACGAGCACCAAAGGGCGCCCGGCCGCCAATTAGTGGCCTATACGCGGCTGGCCATCGGCGGCTAATTGGGCGCTGGCCAGACTGCCGGGCGAGAGTCTGGGCGGCGCCCGCTGGGCCGCCAGTGCTTAGCTGGAGGCCGGGCGCCAAGCCGGCAATTTGGGCCGACGCCTAAGCGCGCGCGTGGCCCTGCGGCGTCGCTCGGTGGCCATGGCACCGCAGGCTCAATGGCTCCCAATTGCCCACTGGGACGCCACTCGCGCGGCACGTGCGCCCGCCGGAAGCTGATCTGCGGCCGCGTCGAGCAACTAGGCGCAACTGAGCGCAAGTAGAAGCAACTAGGCGCAATTTGAGCCAAGCAGAAGCAACTGGAAGCAAGTGGCACTTGGCGCCGAGTGGCTGCCAAGTGGTTGCCACGCCCCCGCTGTGAAAAATTGATTGGGCGGCGCGAGGGGAGCGCGCGCGTAGGGCCATAAGTCACGCAATTATCCCATCGGGCGGCGACTGGCAGGCGCCCATAAGCGGCGGGCCTCAACAAGTCCCGTTAGGCTGCAGTTATCGCTCTTCTGTTCTTAGGATTGGAGCCTCAGAGGTGACCTCAGGGCGAACGTTCGAGGAGGAACTCGAGCTGGTTTGGAGAGCATTTCGAGCTCTTTTTGGGAGCAACTCGAGCTCGTTGCGGCGCCGCTTCAGCGGGCAGCCGGCAGCTGGTCTTTGGGTGAAGCCGCTTTGGTGTTGGGCTGCTTGTGCGCTTCTCTCGCAGCGCACAAGCAGCCCGGCGCGTCCTCGTCGCTCGTTCACTCGCGCGTCTGCAGACAGTCCGATGCCGCCGCGTGCAACGCTCGGCGACACTCGAGCGGCGCACTCCTCGCGGCCGCACAACAAATTTGCGGCTAATTATAAGGTTCGATGTCTTCTTCTTCTTCGTCTTCTTCCTGCCGCGCGGCCCCTAAGCGTGGACCGTTGGGCCCGACGCTTGGGGCAAACTGCGCGGCCCACTCTCTGCAGCCAGCAGCCAGCCAGCGACAACTGGCCCCCCTTTGGGCCAACCGCCCCGAGCAGACCAGCCCCACCGACTGGCCGCCCGGCGCCTCCAAATTGATTCGGCCGGCGCGCAAACTGGCCCCAAGTGGCCGCAGTTGGACCCTCGCACGCTCGCCAACAGCCAACAGCCGCACACAGTCCCCGCCGGGCAGCTGGCCGGCCGCCCTGAGCACCGGCGCGCCTATAACAGTCTGCGGGCGGCCCTAAGGTCGAGTCGGGCCGCGCAACCAGGCCGAGCGGCGTCCCTGCTCGGCCGCCGTCGTGTGAAAGGCGCCCGAGTTGGCGGCCAACGCGGACAGTCTCAAATTGGATTCCCTCGCCAAGTTTGCGCTTGTTCTCAGCCGGCGAGTGACTGGAAGAGAGTCACTGGAAGAGAGTCACTGGAAGAGAGTCACTTGAAGAGAGTGGCTGCAAGAGACTAGCCGCCAGAGACTAGCCGCCAGCTTGGAGGGCTGAGAACTGGAGAACTCCGCGCAAGTGTATACAACTGTGTAGACTGTGCAGACTGTATACAACTGTCTACAATTGTGTACAACTGTGTGCAAGGCCCTTTGGCTCCTAAGGAGCGAGCCAAAAGGGCGCAAAGTGGCCCAAAGCGGCGCGACAAAAGCGCCTCCAGCCACTCTTGTGGGCGCTCTGTCGCAAAGCTGCCGAAGGGCGCCAGTTGCGAGAGACTGACTCGCATGAGGCTCACTCGGCGCGCCTGAGAACCTTCCCGCTGGCTTCTCACCGGCCGCTTGGCAGTCTGTCAATTGGAAGGCTCACTGACGCGCCCTAATGAGCGCCAGTCTCGCGCCGACAAACAGTCAGAGCGAGCCGCTCTCATGGGCGCTGAGCTGCTCTCGAGTGGCTCCAATTTGGCCACTCGAGCTCCAGTTTCGGAGCTCGAGTTTTCAGACTTTGAAACTGCAAAGTCGAGCTAAGGCTGCAAAGTCGAGCTGAGGCTGCAAAAAGAAGCTCCAAACAGAAGCGCCCAGTGCTGAGGGGCTGCAACAGGTGTGCCTAAGGTGGTTTGGGCGAGTCTGCGTGGCGCGCAGAGTGGCTTCTGTGGGAGCCTTGTTGTTTTTGGGCGCAGTTTTGGGCGGAAAATGGAGCGAAATGTGAGCGCAGCAAAGCTGAGCTTGAGTGGCCGCCCAAGTGGAGCTGAGGCAGCGCGCGTCTGCAGAGCGACCGAATCCCGCGCAGCAAAGACTGTGTGCGGCGCAGTGAGCGAGCAGCTCGCACACGGCTTATAGGCGGCCGCGAGCTCTTTGTTTGGGCTGCTCAGCTTGGCCCGCAGACAGTCGGCGGGCAGACAGTCGGCGGGCAGACAGTCGGCGGGCAGAGTGCGGCCAGAGGTGAGCTCTGCACTGGTTGCTGCTGCAAACAATGGTCGGCTGACTCACTCAGACTCGCCGTCTGGACAGGAAGCGCGGCCGGCGGGGGCAAAATGAGGGAAAGAGGTGGGCAAGCATTTGTTTGGCAGCCAGAGACCACTGGCAACTCTGGCTGGCCGCGCGGACACCTCGAGACAATTAAGTCGCCCAGTGGGCAGGTGCTGCTCAGGGGCGGCTTTTGGAAAGAAGTTTGCAGAAGTTTGGGCCAATTTGAGATGGTGAAACTTGAGCGAACTGTTCGCCCAAGTTGCAGCAAAAGGCAAACAAGAACAAAAGCGCCACAGATCAAGGCAAACAGCCAGCGATTGTGTCTGCTCAGAGCGCAGAAGGGCCGAAAGGGCGGCCTTTTTGCACTCTTTGGGCAGCTTTTTGCACTCTTTGAGCAACTTTCGGGCAACTTTTGGGCGGCACGAGCGCGCAGAACAAACAGAGGGCGGCTTTGATGTTTTGGGCAAACGTTTCCTTTTTCGCGAGCTGAAAGGTGATTCTGCGGCCAGAGCTCAAATGCACCTCGTGTGCCGCGAAAATGTGCATGCGTTTCGTATGCAAACAGGCGAGAACTGGACCTTAGGTGGAGGCGCGCGAGGTGGCCGAGCGGGCGCCTTTTTTGGCGGCCAGGCGACTCTTTGCTTTCTGCCATATTTTTGCAGGCTTTCTGCCGGCTTTCTGCACGCCACGGAGGCTAGTCTGCGGCCCAGAGAGCTAATAATGCGGAAGATAATGGAGAAAAAGGGAGCCCAAAGGGAGCAGAAAATGATTTCAAAGGCATTAGGCTGCCTTTGAGTGCCTAATGAGTGTCTCTGTGTCTCTCTTTTTGGGCCGCCAGAGGAGAGAGTTGGCCAAGGTTTAGGTTTAGGTTGAGCTTGAGGTTGAGGTTGGGGCAAATGGCGGCAAAATGGGCCGAAATTAGAGACGAAACTGCAGTTTAGCGTTTGCCAAATTTGCGTGTGCTAATTGATCGGCCGCGAAGAAGAAGAACAGTGGCCGGCGCCAAGTGGGCGTGGTGGGCGCCAAGGCTGAGCCGCGCGGGGGGCGTGTGCGAGTGCGACTGTTGGTAGCTCTTAGGGCTAGCCTCTTCTTTTGGACTGTTTCGCTGTTCGTATTCTGCGTATTTTCTTCGTATTTTCTTTGGTGAGCAAGAAAAGGAAGAAAAGTTCACTCCGGACAGTCTGAAATGGGCCTGAAGAGGCCGAAGACACTCTGGAGTGGCCGATTGGAGCCAAAAAGGCCAAGCAAAAAGGCCAAGTGGGCAGACAGTTCTCAGAGAGACAGAGAGGAAACTGAAACCAGAGCGTGAAAGTGAGTGCGACGAAGAGCGAAAGCAGGTCGGCGGGGAACAAGTGGCAAAAAAGGCCAAGAAAGGGGCCCACTTGTTCGGCGGCTCCGATTTCAGCGCCCGGGAGGTCGAGGGCGACAATCGGCGGGCCCTAAGCGCAAGTGGGCGGGCGCGTCACAGGCGAACAGTTCGCGCCGAGTGGGCGCAGTCGAGCGGACGGCGAACGAGCGCTGAGCATTGAGCATTGGGCATTGAGCATTGAGCGGCCAGAGACTGCTGCTGGTTCGCGCGCAGCCCAAGTGCTCAGAGGCCGCAGACTGGGACGCGCAGTGGGCCCCTTGGACGCGCTCTGATCTGATCTGCGCTGCGCTGCTCGGCTTGTCTCGGACGCGCCGCCCCTCAGCTCAAGCCTGATCCCTAGCCCAGTGCCGCGACACGATAATAAGCGGGTTCGCGCAGCTCGCTCGCGGCCAATTGTCGGCCGAACGGCGGCGCTGCTCTGACGGCGCCCAATCAATCGGGGGCGCACATCAATCGGCCAGACGAGGGCCGCCCGCAGACGCGCCTCTCTGGCCCACTTCTGCCAACCTCTGCGAGTTGGAGCTTCACTCGGGCCTCTGCTCGTCTGGTACTACTAGCCAGCCGGCCGACTGTCCAAGACGAGCTATGGTAGCCATCTCTGAGGGGCGCCAGTGGCCGAATTTGGTCAAATTTGGCCACTTTCGCAGCTTCCGGCCGCCTGTGGGCGCTCCTGGTCGCCCGCAGGACAGTCCAACAGAGCGCTGTGACGCACCGGGAAGCAGCCCCTTAAATGAGGGCGGCCAACTCTTTGGCGGCGACCCTTAGCGCTAATTGTTGCGCGGCCCACAGGGAACAGAAGCGCGAGGGGGCGGGGCTGCGGGCGGGACGTGCGCCTGCGCGTTGGGCGTGCGGTGCGCGCGCACGCCCACCTCTGCGGCCCACTGTCTGCGGCGCTGCCCCTTTCGCAGACAGTCTCTGGGCGGCGCGCACGCAGAGAGCCACTTTTGACTCTTGCCGCCTTCTGCTCTCTGCCTTCTGCCTTCTGCTTTCTGCTTTCTGCTTTCTGCTTTCGGTTGACGTGCGGCAGCAGCGCACTAATGCTCGCAGTGTGCTTGTGATATTCGCACAGCAGAAGCAGCAGCGCGACACACTCTCTAAGCGGACCTTCACAAGAGCGCGCTGAGCAGTAACACTGCGCCCACTGGCAACCAGCGGCGCCCACTCACCAAGCCACCAGCAAGCCCATTCAGCCCACCATTGAGCCCACCACCATTTTGGCCACCAACACTCAGCCATTGGCCATTGGCCAGCAGGTTCCACTTGGGCGCTCAGTTCCATTCAGCGCGGCCAGCCAGACACAAGAGAGCGCCGAGCAACCAAGTGCCACACTTTTCATTGAGCGCCGAGCGAGCCTGATTGAGGTCCAGGGCCACCCAGCGGGCCAGCGAGAGGCCGAGAGGTCAGTTCGAGCGAGAGACTAGAGCTAGAGACTTGAGTTAGACACATCACTTAGAGACAGTTAGCGGCAGACACTTGCGAGCCTCGCCGAGCAGAGACAGTCGCCCGCAGCGAGCCCCAAGCAAGACAGTTGCGGGCAGCAAGCAGGGCCATGCACCAGAGCCACCAGTTGGGCGCGGCCTCGGCCGCAGCCTCGTCGTACCAGCAGCACCAGAGTCAGCAGCAGGCTCAGCTCCAGCAGGCCGGCCAGTACCAGACGCAGCAGTTCTACGGCCAGTCCCACTCTCTAGCTCAGCAGCACGAGCAGCTCGAGCAGCACCACTTTGCCCACCACCAGCAACACTCTCAGCTGCAACAACACTCCCAAGCTCAAGCTCACTCGCACCAGCAGCACCAGCACCAGCAGCTGCCCTTCTACCAGCAGACCCAGCAACTGGCCCACGAGCACCAGTTGTGGCACCAGTTGGGCGGCGAGCTGGCCGCCCAACACAGTCTCAACCCTCACCAGCAGCACCAGCAGCAGCAGCAGCAAGGCGTCAACCAGCAGCAGCAACACCTGAACCTGAACCTGAACCTCAGCCAGCAGCACCACTTCCGGCCCGCAGCGTCGCCCCCGCAAGCTTACCAGCAGCAGCAGCAGCAGCAGGCGGCCAGCAGCCAGCACTACTTTCAGGCCATGCTCCAGCAGCACGGCTCGAGCGGCGCCTCCACGGGCAGCAACTCGGCCTCCTCGCCCTCGACCACCTCGAGCTCGGGCGGCCAGCCCAGCGAGGTGAGCGCCATCGACCAGCTGCACCAGTTCGCCATGTCGGCGGCAGCGGCGGCCGCAGTGTACGCGCCCCACCAGGCACAGTCTGCGGGCCCGCAACCCGACCAGTTCTACCCGCACCACCAGCAGCACCAGCAGCAGCAGCACCTTCAGCTGCACCAGCAGCACCTGCACCAGCAACTGGGGCCGCAGACAGTCCTCGGCGGCGGCGGCTTGAGTGTAACAGGCCAGCTGAACGGAGTTCTCGGCCAGCAGGCGGAGGGCCAGCCCGCGGGACACGCCCACGCGCAGGCGGCGCCCGGCGCGCGGCGGCAGTCGGCGGCCGCGAAGCGCAGGGCTGCGCTGGCCAACGGGCAGCAGGCGGCGAGCAGGACGGCGGGGGCGCCGCCGGCGACAGTGGTCGGCGGGGCCGCCAAGGCGGGCGGACAGCAGGCGGGCGGGCGGGCGGGCGCGGGGGCGGGGCCGGCGGGCTCGGCCAGCAGCAGGTCGCAGCGGCGGTACGCGGGCCGCGCGAGTTGTGATTGTCCCAATTGTGTTAACCAGCCGGCGGAGAATGGCCCTGCGAGTGCGGGCGGACCCGCAGCGAACGGACAGGTGGTGGGCGGGGCGACCGCGAAGCGCCTGATGCACGTGTGCCACCATGCGGGCTGCGGGAAGGAGTACGAGAAAACGTCGCACCTGCGGGCCCACCTGCGCTGGCACACCAGCGAACGAATGTCCGCCTGCCGCCACACAGACTGCGGCATGCGCTTCAGCCGCACCGACGAACTCAGACGCCACATGCGCACGCACCACCCGAGCGCGGCGGCGGTCACGCCCACCAGCCAGGCGGGTAGGCGGGGCGCGGCCGCCGCCCGACCGAGCGCGACCGGCGCTCTGGGCGGCCCGCTGGTTGCGGCCAGTGGGCCGGTGGCGGCGGCGGCCTCCAGCACGGGCTGAGCAGCGGCCGAGGACAGTCTGGGGGCGGTCCAGGAGCGGCTCATGTGCGGCGGGAGCCGCCGGAAGGCCCATTAGAAGGCGCACGAAGGTTCTAGTCATGGAGAGGAGGGGCGCCATTGTTTGGGTGAAATAAAGGAGCACTAGTTGTTGTTGATGTGCGGCGAGATGTCGGCCAGACGTCCGACGGGCCCAGAGCGGCGCACAGACCCGCAGACAGTATTTAGAGTTGCTGTTGTTCCTGTTCGCAAATTGTTATCCCATTAAGCTCGGAGATCGCCCGAATCAGTTTCCGATTTTTGAGTCAAACGCAGCCAAATTTGGCCAAATTTCACCTCGCTTATGACCACACATAAGCCGCAGTCTGCGGCCACTTGTTGCCGGCGAGCGAGCTCCTCTTCTTAGCAGTCGCCTTGCTGACAGTGAGCTGCCCTCAGATCAGAGCAACAAGTGTGCGCTACTCTTTGTCTTGGCGGCGCTCGAGTGTTGGCGGCCGCTTGACCTTGCGTCTGTTGGCAAGTTGTTGGCCAGTGGTTGGCCAGTTGGCGGCCGCCGCGAAGGAGACGCGCCCAAGCAGCTCGGCCGGGCGAGCCAAGGCCAGAGAGCGGCGCTTAGGACTGTCGGCGAGCAGCCCTAAGCGTCGGCGCAGCGCTCGTCATTGCGGGCGGAGAGGCGGCGCTTTCTTGTGCGCGCGCTCGCAATTCGCCCACAATGCGGCCCAACCTAAGGGCAGGCGCGCACACGCAACTTCTGCCCCACTCGCACTCGCAGACTGCCACCTGTTTGCCTGTTGTTGTGCGCGCTCTCTGTGCTCTTCTCTGCGCGCTTTCTGCCCTGCTTTGTGTGCGCTTGCTATGCACTGCCAAACGGGCGCCACTTGCCACTCGCCACTTGCCGCTCGCCACTTGTGGCTCATGATAATTGGCCCGGCCGGGCGCCAAACGGGCGGCGCACAAGAGGCTGAAATTGATATGCAAAGTCGTGGAGGATCCTTGTCGATCTGGCTCCAAGTTGCGCGTCCACAGTAGCAAGCCGCTGCTAACAGGCCAATTGATTTTGCCAACCGCCAGCAGTCAACTCGCCAGCCCAACGAGCAGCCAACTGCAACCGCCAACTGCAACCAACTAGCTCAACGAGCCAGCCCCACACTCAAGGATGTCCAATGGTGCGCCTTGTGGCAGCTAGACACAGACACACAAGGCCTGCTGCTTGTGGCGCGGCCCAGTGCACCTGTTTGCGCTCAATCAGTTCAATTTGCATTGGAGGGCCAGTTGAGTGGAGTGCGCGCTGTTTTGTGCAATTGCTTTGTCAACTTGGCCTTCCGTTTGCGGCCTCCTTCCAGTGCTGCTCTGTCACACCACAGGCCGCCAATGACAGTCTGCGCTTGGTGTCTCTGTTGGCGGCTTGCTTTTAGCCAGCCGGTTGGTTTGCCTGCAAGCCGCTGGAAGAGGCTCGAGTGCGTCGCTTGCACAGGCCAATTTGCGCCCAATCTGCAGCCGTTTCACTTTTGCCCCTCGCAGACAGTCTGGGGGCGGGCGCAGCACACGCACACGATCAAAAATACGCCGTAAGTAAGGTGATAAATTTCTGTGCGGCGCTGAGCAAACATGTAACCGTATTTTTGACGCGGCCTGCACAGCACCTAAGCGCAGGCCATTGCGCTGGGCATTGGGCGGCCCGCAGACGCGCCTCAAAGTGCGCTCCTGCTCTGGACAGTCTGCGGGCTTGTTGGGCCGGCTTCTCGGCGGACTTGTCTGAGAGAGTGGAGGGAAAAAACGGAAGACAAAATGGCCAGAGAATTGGCCCAGCTAAGCGAGGGAGAAATTCCAGCCACTTGGAGGGGCTGAGAGGGCGCAAAAGAGCTGGAAAAGGAGGCTTTTCCTGTTGCCTTTGGGAAAGGCGACCACAAGGAGCCTTGCGTGACATTAATCGTTATAAATCGATGTCTGCCTCTTGATATTTCAATTTGGTCGCACAATTCGGGCAAATTGTTCCAGATTGAGCCAGACTCAGTTGTTAACGCTTTGTTTTTGAGAAAAGCGGCCCCTCTACAATGGTGGCTCACATGAGGCATTAGTGTTTTCAGTCCTTTTTTGTCCTTTTGTCTCCTTTTCCTCCGCCCAATTTGCTCTCAAATTTGGCCAACTTTTTATCTCCTTTCCACCGGCGCCTCAAGTGAAACACGAACCGCGCTCGCAAACAATCAATTAATCATCCTTGTGGGCCGCAAACTGCGCCCACTTGGCCCCTCCAGTGGCGGCCTCTGCCCACCGGCCGAGCAGTGCAAGAGAGTGTTGTTTTATTAATTCGTTTATTCTTTTCTGGTGTCCTTTGTGTGTTTCTGTGGCGCAACATTCGCCCGGAAGCTCGTCTCTGGTATTGTTTTTCCATATTTCTTTTTCCATATCATTCCGGCGCCACAAAGCGCTTTGTGGCGCTCTATTTGTTGTTGTTTGCCTCTATTTTGGGGCAACTATTTTCGCTTTCCTTAGCAAAACAAGCGCCACCTCAGGGCAGGTCGAGGAGGGCGCCCTCGAGAGTGTCGAAGAGAGACTGCGGCGGATTGAGACTGACGCAAGTCTGCTCGGCGAGCAGTTGTCCTCCGGGCGAGCTCGAGTACATGATGTAGAAGTTGCACATTTCGTCTGCCCCAGTTTGCCCAATTTGCACTGTGCGCGTGCTGTTGTTGTGGAACTCGCAGGCGGCGTACACTTTGTCGCCCGTGCGCAGCGTCACATTGGGGCTGCTGACAGGGTAAAACATTTGCGCCTTTTGGGGATCGCCCACCCCGATCAGCTGGGCTCGGTCCTCCTCCTCCTCTTCTGGCCGCAGCTGGAGCAGCTCCTCCTCCTCAAACGAGGGCCCAATGCTCCTCTGGGAAGCCAAGCTGCTCGGTCCGATTTTTGCCCCCATCACTTTGGTGCCAAACTTGTGCGTGTGCACGCGGAACCCAAAGGGGCGCAGCTCGATCGGCGGCTCGCCAGCCTGCCCAATTTGGCACCAGATCTCGTGCTTGCTCCTGCCCGGCGGCACCTCGCCCGCCGAGCTCAGCACCAGCACCCCAGCTCGCCGCTCCACCGGCCTGTCCGACTCTTGGGTGCCGCTGCTCAGCTGCAGCTCAAGGCCAGAGTTGTCCGTCAGCTGGGCCGAGTGCATGAAGGGGCCGTGGTGGCCGTAGTGGATCTGGAGCACCAGGAAGTTGACGCTCGACCGCCGGCCGCCCACCTCGAAGCCCACCCCTGGAGGCAGCTGCAAGGGTGGCGCGTCCATGGCCCACGCGTACAGGATCTGGCCGCCGCCTTGGGGCGCGCAAACAGGTCCCCTCTCGAAGCTGCTCTCCCAAGACTGATGCTGCTGGTCTGCGTCTTCCTCTGGGCCACCACTCGCCTGGTGCATGGAGCTGCAGTCCCACACGAAGTTGGGCGAGTCCCGCTGGAAGATGCCGGCCATCTCGCAGCCATACACTAGCATGTGATGCACTCGGTTCGCCTCAGACTTGGGCTCGAAGCCAACCACATACTGGGCCTCGTCGGAGGCCAGTCGGTGCGCCATGCACAGGTACTGCTCCCCGTGGTCCGGCCTGATGTCCGGCATTCTGATGGAAATCTTCGACAGACCATTGCCCGCAAGAGACTGTCCTCCTCTTTCAGCTCCCGGCCACTTGCTCGTTCCAGTCGACTGCTCGACTTTGCTTCCGGGCCCGAAGCCAAACAGACTGGCCTCCACAGTCTCGAGCCAGTTCTCCAAGCTTAGCAGAACCAGCAGCAACACCAGTTGGCTCGCTCTGAGTCCTAGTTGTCTCATTGGGGCCATTCTTGACGTCCTCTGGTTTCAGACTTGATCTTAATATTGAATTGAACTTTATTCAGTCCAATTGAGTTTAACTTCGGCTCCTTTGCAGTTTTTCCTTCAGCTTTTTTCCTTTCCTCCACACGTGTCCTCGAAAGCAATAACTCTGCTCTATGACGAATCTCGATAACTCAACTTGCTTTATGCTAGCTTTAACCCTTATTTGTTTTATCGTAATCCTTCGTTCGTGTTTTATCCTTTGGTTCTGTTTGTCCTTTTCTCTTCCTTCCTGATTCACTTTCGCTCACTCTTATTGACTAGTTTTCTCACCTTGCTTCTGCTCTACTGATTCTCCTAGTTTCTCCTCGTTTATCGTTTATGCTATAGATATCTCCTGATCGAGAGGTGAAATTTATCTCCTCCAGCCGGTCAAATTTCTATATACTACCATCAATAAATTCTACCATTATCATTCGCCAAGCAATAAATCCCAACCTGCGTTCCAGTCTTCTCCTCCAACAAGGCTCCTTCGATGGATTTTTTATATCATCTGATGGATTTTATCTTCCTCTAGATCTCCTCCGATTCTGCACTATGCACCCTCAAGGGGCAATCCTGCAGCTGCCATTGAGCTCGATGCTGATCGAGCAATATCTGATCAATGTTTTGGCCCAATTTCTTCGCCTCTCTGGCTCTCTCGCCTAGTTTGCATTGGAGAGCTCTTTCACGCGCTCATCTGCCAGTTGACCCTGGACATTGAGCAAGTTGTCCATGCAAAACACTTTCTCCTCAATGCAGGCCAGTCTGTCGCCCCTATGCACTGGTGGCGCACAGGTGAGTTTAGGGGGGCCAATTCATGAGAGGGACAAGCTATGCTGGCCGCTGAGCAGGGTCTTCGCATGTGCGTGGGTGGCCACAGCTAGACTCATGCCTAAAAGATTGGCACATAAGAACATCCCAGTGTGAAAGTGCCCATATGGTGCACCATTCAGGCAGAGAGTTGAGCTTGCGCAAAATGATCGAGACGAAGCGCTTCCTTGTTTTTTCCTCTCTTCATGACACCCAAAGTCCCAAAGAAAAACTTCGCCCGCAATTTTCAGCTTAGCTCGCTCGCCACAATGTAGGCCGATGAGGAGAAAAAGAGAAAGACAAACAAGTAGAGAGAGTTTGCGTTTTTATTTATTCATCAATTCATGGAAATTCTCAAACATCGGCCCATCAGAATCGAGTGATTATGTATGAACTCACTCAATAGATACGATCGCAGTTACTATGATTCTAATACTAGGTAACCCTTATCCTTAATTCGTCAAAGCACCATTGACAAGTTCACTCAATCTGATGGGATCATGATGATGATGATTATGATTATGATGTTGAGGGTGATGATTATGATAATGATGGTGAGGCCAAGGTATCCCATGCATCTCTAACTCATGCCATCTCTCCCATTTGCCTGCTCTGCTGGTCTTTCTATTATGTGTCTTTGGTTTCTGAGCTTGAGTTTATATATAAATACATTCCTAAAATACTGATTATTAAGATTGGGATCTATCATCATATCAACACACACATGTTTCCTCCTATGTAAAAATCTTGTGAATTTTGACGAGAATGGTCTATACTGATTCTGTTCTGTCCTCATTGTTCTCTTCGCATAACCAAATCCAACACACGATGGATTTGGTATACTTTCATTATGACGATTTTACCATTACCATCGGCATGGGAGAGCATTATACCGATCATCATGGACAATTTGATTTCCCCTAATTTTCTGAGGTCTTGATTGAGTCTTGACAACGGAGTGATTTCCTTTCATGCCACTGGTTCTGTAGAGATAAATATAGCAGTCCTGAGGCTCTATTTTCGCCCGCTTTTCTTGGGCGATATATGTAAACATAAATGCGTTACTGAGGCCAAATGTTACTATCATTCGAGGCTATAGATTGTGGGGCGAAGCTTGAATGGATCTTGAGTACTGGCACAATTCAGGCACAGAGTATCAGCAAGACTCGTCTTTCGGTCACTTTCATGGCCAAGCTGGAATCTGTTTCTCTATGGCGTCTCGGTCCTTCTGAGTTTGGTCACGGGCAACCATCAGAGTGTGTGCATAGCCACAAGAGACATGAGTCACATAAATGCCGTCAAGGGTCCTTACTTCTTGAGGTATGGCCGATGATTTGTTCTTTCCCTCGCCATAACCAAGCTCACCATAAGTTGGACTTGGGCCCCAACTGATGCATGAGTCCTCAGCTAAAACTACGATGGACTTGTATGCGCAAGAGACATCCCGGATGCGCCAACCACATAAATCTTGGACGTTCTTTGGGTACATGGTTGCCTCGCCAGATGATTTGTTCTGGCCCCAAAAATATAATAAACCATTATTATCTAAGGCCATTGAATGAGTTGCGCCGGCAAATACTCGCGAGCAACCTCGACCGGAACTGGGCGGCGCGTCAAACAATTTTATGCTCCTAGGGACGAGTTCATTCTTGGTTTCGCTATGGCCTAACCTGTGGTATCCGCCAAAGCCCCATGAGAAACAACGGCCCTTCTTATCAACTGCCAATGTGTGATTTGTTCCACAGGCTACATCAACAATTCGAACATCATCAACCGGCGATACATGTCCTTCACGAGATTTTTCAATATAAGCGAGAATTCTTCTAGGCTGATATTCACAATGGAAAGCATATTTGTTTCCTGAGGTAAAGTATTTACCCTCTGAGTTGTGGCCCAGTTGGCCATGCTCCGGATGTCCGAATGAGTACAATCTGCCGTCCTCGTCAACAATCATGCTGAACTCGCCACCACATGCCATCTTGACCACACGTTTACCACCGAAGGCTATACGCTGTGGTGTGGCGATATACTGTACGGACTGTTGATTGGTACCACACTGTCCCATCTTGTTATCTCCGCAAGCATATACGACACCTTCTGCTGTCAAGAAGAGAGTGTGAGATCTACCACAAGCAGCGTCTACAATATCTAGATTCTTAAGGGCTTCGATTACTGTTGGAGTCACACGAGTGGTTGTATCACCAAGTCCGAGTTGGCCTTTGTCGTTACGACCAAATGACATGGTGACACCATCTTCTGTAACAATAATGGCATGGACTGCATTACAACCGCCAAAAATTCCCTTCACTCGTAAGGGCTTTCCGGATTTGTCAAGGACCACCCTGTGAGGACCCCAGAGATTCCTAGCTCCAGGTACTTCTACATTCTTTTTGGCATTCTTTGGTGTATCTTTACGACCAGTCATATCCCAATTAGCACTACCACAGATCAATAATGTCCCCTCAGTCGATTCTTCAGCCTCTTTATCCTCCTCATCTGTGGCCTCGGTTTTGCTTGTGGCATCCTCTTGTGGTTTGCTTTTGTCTTCACCGTTCGTTGTTGCTGAAGGTGCTGAATCATTCTTCTTCTCACCATTCTCTTGGACAATTTCATCTTTCTTAACATCTCCGTTAGCTGCATCTGCCTTAACCTCGGTGCTGGAATTATTCAGTTCATGCTTAGTTTTCTCCTCAGGAGTCAACTCGGATTTCTCTTGTTCATCTTTGATGACATCTTTTTTCATTTTTTTATGGACTTCCTCATTCTGGTCCCCATCTCTCTTGGTTTGAGGCGCCATTGTTTTTGATTATCTAATTTCTGAGTGAGCTTAGATTCGAGACTAAGAGATTGATTGAGAAAGTGATTCTTTGTAGGGGAGAACTAATTGATATTGATATTGATGTTATTTGGCTAATGACAATCGATTAATAATTATGTCGCCTAAGTTATAGAACGAGAATGTCAAATCCTAGAAATTTGTTAATTTGGAGAACGGTTGAGCCTAGAAGATGGTTACAAACTTAAAGGAATAGGACAATGATAGGGATCTTTCTTTTTTGTGAGTTGTTATCGAGAACTAATAATACTTTGAATGTATCATGAGGTAATTTACTGGATAGCGGTGGGGTGGTCGTGGTGATGATCCTAGTCTAATATAATACCCTGAGTAGGGATGGGCTTTTCCGACTTCGAAGCGCGTAGTTTTCTGCATAAGAGTATCGGATGGAAAGGTTCCAAGTGGCAAACAATGACCACAAACACGAAACCAAGTGGAGCGCAATTCACAGCGTTCGACGATGTGAGAAAAACGCGGGATGCGCGCATGTTGAGATGTCTAAATCTCCGTTTCAATATAAAGCAACATTTTTAAATAATCGACGGCTTCATGATAAACTGATGCGTCAAGCAACTTGAACCCGAATCTCGAGACTATCCAGGTTCGACCACAGGTTAATCTTCATCCCACATCAACCTAATCTTGTTCGTTTCTCAGGTACCGTCGGCGCCCCATTGTGGCGCGTTATTAGGGTACACTGGGTTTATTAGGCGGCCGCTGAAGATTCATGGAAGAGCGGACAACAAGACCTTCTCAGGATTGTCTGGATCAATACAAATACAAGGATAGAATCAGAGGGTGATCGAAACAATGGAGATATTCAAGTTGTTTGAGTCAACAATGGCTGACCTTCAGCCAGGCCATAATATTAAACATTTAAGACGTGATCAATTGTTAGACAACTATGAGGCTAGTGCTAAAACGCTCGAGACTCTCGTACGTGCAAAAGAAAACGAGATTGCTTACAGGAAAGATCTCATCAAGATGCTCGAGGAATCCAAGAGTGTTTATGATTCTAAACTAGCCCAAGCTAAGCAAGACTACCAGGCGTTGAAGACCAACGTACCAAAAGCAATAGATTTCAAATCTATCGGCAGATTGGACCCAAGCATACTTAACGAACGCTCAACTACGCCGCCTATGCCACCACCTCCATCTCCACCTGCAGCCCCTAAGGGTAGCCAGCCAACTACACAGACTGTGTCGCCCTTTCAACCACCCGCCATATCTCCATCAACATCAAACAATCACCATCAGTTCTTAGCCCCAAATCCTGCCCCTCCTCAACCCCAGATGCCGCCCATGTTGAATACAGGCCAGCCCCCAGGAACATCTGCTATACCAACCTTGATATCAAACCCCACGAATCAAATGCACTGGACTCCAAACTCTTCGCAATCATCATCAAGGAGCGTGGATATGGATATTTCGTTCCCTGTGCCCCAAGACAATCATGAGAATCGCAGCAGTCTCGATAGAAGATTGTCAGAGTTTCTGAAAACTTTTCCAAACATCTCTCAGGCTGGCCTAGTTCCCCCTTCGAATATCGATACGACAAAACCGCCTCCTGGCTATTATACCCAACAGACACCACAAGCGCCACCAGCGCCTGGATTGATGCATCAGCCTCCGCTACCGCCACCACCGACATCCCACCATATCAATCAGCCGCACCAGCATCATCTACAGCATAACCATCAGCATTCTTCCCGGCGCTGATCATTAAACTAGATTGAGCACTAGATTGTGCTCGAAAGCGTGATATTGAAATGAGAACCGAATGCGAGCAGGGTGATGTCTTGTCAGGACAATGGAGCCTTCGCAAGCTAGCATTGAACGAGATAAGAGAGATGCAACAACAAGTAGGCCTACTCGAGAAGACCTCCGGTATGGGGTGGTTTTATGCAAGAAAGCAAAAGCTGAAAGAGTCTATACAAATCTTTGAGGCTTGTGTTCTCGCCGATTGAAAACCACGGTTGCAATGGAGATTTTCCTTTTCAAGGGCAATAGATTGGGTTAGAAAAGAGATGACACAGGATATGCACTTTTAGCCAGCAAGCTACTACAGGCTATATCCCAGTTGTAAGAAATTAAACTGGACAAGCACTCATTCAGAATATGCCTGCAGGGCTAGCTCCTCTGTGGGTCTGTTTGGCTCGACAAAGGTGAAAAAGGAGGGCGGAGTCTGTAGGCCATTTGGAATCTACTCATTTGAGTGTTGGTAGAAGAAGAGCTCGACCATCGGTCCAGCAATGACAAACTCACTAAAAGACTGATGTAAAGTATTGGCAAAATTCTTTTTTATATTCTTGCAGCGAGCGAGCGAGCGAGGGATCATTATCATGAAGGGAAGAGAGAAGAGGAATGTAGTTACGATTCCAGTCGGTTAGACTGTGTGTGTATGCGTGTGATCCAAACTCCGCCTCCAAAGATCGTTTCTTTCACTCTAGTCTGACATCTCATGTAGAGAGGCGAATTTGAGTTTCCGTCCCAAGTGTGGTGGAGCCAATGGAGAAGCTCTCTCTCTCTACTTACTGCTACTGCTCCTGCGCGCCTCTCCTCCAATCGCTTATAACAAGGAGACTTTCAAGACACGCTTGCGCCCGTCCGGTCAGCTTGATGGAATTCAATTTCCCATTCTGACTTCCTTCGTTCCTGTTTCGCTCATGAAGCCGAAAGGCGCAGATCCTTCCTACTTCCTAGCCTCTCTCTATCTCTTGAGGCTTGACTCCCGAGGCTAACATTAAAGGAGTCTCACAACAAAGGCCGCTGGTCGTCGGCGTCGTGAGTCTTGTTGTTCTTGTTCCGTTAAATGTAACCGTAAAAACGTTGCTCGCAAACGGCCTTGAAGTTTTTCTCCTTCTTCTCTTTTTTCTCTTCTCTTCTCTTCTCTTCTCCTCTCTTTTCCACTCACTCTGTTCCTCTCGAGAGCCTCGACACTTGGCCAGAAGTTGGTTGGCGCGCAAACTGGAAGGGCCACCTGTTGCACTAGTGAAGATTTTTTACCATTTTCGCACCAGATTTTTCATTTCTTTTAGCGAAATTTCATTTGGACAGTCTCTGACTTGTATTGAGTGCGAAGGATCGTGGTCGTCGGGCGTCAAAGTGAAGAGCTTGGCAAGTGTTTGATGGTGCTTCTCTCTGGCACTCTTTGTGCACTGGCCGAACACCTTTGGGCAGTGGTGAAACACGTCAAGTGTGCCTGCTGGAGGTCGTTATCATTACAAGCATAACAATTTAGCCAGACTGTCTTGTGTCTCAGTAGTTGGTGTGCATAAGTTTACGGTGCGCCATTTCGAGGCTCTCAGGCGAGGAGGTGAGAAACGGAAAGATTTTCGAGAGTCAAACAGCATTGTAGAACAGAGCAGAGAGGCCGCCGCTTTCTGTTTCCTAGGCTAGTCCATCGGTGGTGGACCATCCTCGGCGGCTTGTTAGAAGTCTAGTTGAACTATTGTTTGACCATCGGAGGAAACGGGCAGAAGCAACAAGGCAGATTAGACAGCAGTATCAGAGCATAGCTTCGGGATAGGAAAGGGCCGAGAAGGTGAACGATTTTCGGCTCCAAAGTGATCATTTGGGTCGTTATGAGGGTTGAATGTGTTGAACTTTGCTGAAGGAAGCTCCAAAAGCGTCATCCATGATCTCATCTTAGTCACCGGTTGGAAAACTTATCAAAATCGAAGTTTAATTTAATCAGAAAATATCAAGTGAAAGCCCGACAAAGCTCAGGGCAGACGAAAACAATGCTTCAGCCAAGACAAATCTCAAGTGCCACAGGCAGAAGGCCGGCAGGTTTCACAGTGATCCAATCGAAATGGATAACTGTCTGTTGTTGGGTCCATTTGTTGAGCCTCGTCCAACAACTGGGACTGGCAAATCTGTTGCAACAGCAACTGAATGGCCGCCAGCCTCGCTACGAGCTGGTGGCCAATGAAAACCAAAGGGAGCTCCTCTTTCCAGGCAACCAGCTGAGTGCCGAGGACTTGCAGCAGCTCGACTTGTTGCTCAACCAGGCCGGCCCGCAAGAGTCCTCCGAGAGACCCTTGTGGCAGGCCAGAGAGGAGCCCAAGCAGCTGGTCGGCAAGCGTGAGCTCATTCCAGGCCACTACGAGTTCGAGGTGGCGCCCAAAATGGAGCCCCCGGTGGTGCGCGGCCCTCCCTTCAAGCAGACGAACCAAGTGTGTCCGGGAACAGGTGAGTGTTGCGATCATAATTCATTTAGATGACTTTGTTTAGGATTTATTTAAATTTATTTACTGAACAGTCTGAAATTTGTCGTAATTTCTCGCCGAACAAAATGCGAAACCAAAACAAACAACTAACCCCAAAGACTATCTCGTGTGACTGACGGGCCTGTTTGGCACCGTTTTGGTGTAAACACCAAAAAACACCGAAAAAACACCGAAAAACACCGAAAAAACACCGAAAAACCTATGCAACGTTCGCGCGCGGCAGATTTGTTCGCGGGCTTTTCGCCCCGAGACACCCTGTGCGGCGACCTGAACCAGGGCAAAGTGCCGCTGAATCCCCTGGGCCAGAGTGTCACCGAGCAGGCCTACCCGTTCGAGTTGATCAAGAACAAGACGCTACAGTTTCTGGCCCGCGCCCTGCCCATGCTGAAGCTGGAGTACGAAGTGATGCCCAAGGTGGCCCGCTACCTGCCCGCCCACCAGCTGCTCAACCCCACGAGTCTCGCCTCGCCGCTGGGCCGCGAACACTTCCAGGGCCTGAACCGGCGGCTGGCCCCCGGCGACGAGTGGGGGGCGCCCCAGCAGGCGGCCTTCGCGGGCCCCCAGGGCGCCCGCCGCAAACGCTCGCCAGGGCCCAGCCCCGTGGACAGGCAGGCGAGCATAACGGTGGCCGACCTGACGCCCAACGCCTCGCTGGTGGTCCACTCGGCGCACTCGGCCGCGCTTCCGGCCGGCCAGGGGCGCATCAGGTCGGCGGGCGCCTCCTGGGCGCTGGGCGAGTCTGCGGCCCTGCAGCCGGCCATGATCACGAAGGACGGCTTCCGGCCCATCGGCCAGGCGGCGGCTGGCCAGTGGCGGCGCCACACGCAGAGTGCGGCCAGTCCGAGTTCGAGTTTGAGCTTAAACTTGAATTTGAGCTCAACTTCGAGCTCGAGAGGCGCCGCGCAAAGTGTGTCGAGGGAGAACAATTCGAGCGGCCAGGGAAACAGAGGAAACGGAGAAGAAGCGGCCGAGCCTGAGGAGCGGCAAGAGCGGCAAGGCGCGCAGACACGCAACGGCTCGGTGGGCGGCGCTGGCCAGACTGTTGTCGGCGGCCAAATGGGAAAATTACCGCAAATTCAAGAGCGAACAAACAACCTGGATGACCAAGATTCACTGTCACGCCGGGCGGCCAGCTCGGCGGCCAGGAATCACGCCAGCAAACTGCAACAACAACAGCCACAAATTCACCAACAACAGCAGCAGCAAATTGAGCACGCCGAGACGCGCGACCTAAGCGCGCCCACGAGCGGCCAGGCGGCCGCGGAAACGACAACAAGCTCGCCGGCGGCCAAGGCGGCCCAGCAGCAAGGCCAGCAGCAAGAGTCGCAAATTGTTACAACAAGCCGCCGTCGCTCGTCGCCGAGCTGCGCCGACGTGGGCGGCCCGATTCTGTCCACGTAAGTAGTCACACTTGATCCCCGGCTGCCTCTTACACTTGGCACGGCCCTCTGGCTGAGCGGCCGCCTCGAGCTTGGCGATTTGCCTAAAATTGAGATTGGAATGATTCGAAAATGGGAGCCCGAAAGGCGAGCCACTGCGGCCGGGCGGGCGGGCGCGTGAGTCCGATTGCGGCCACTTGGCCATGGGAGCTGAGCTTGCGGGCGGCGCGCACTGCACTGTGCACTCTGCGGCCAGTCCGCCGCAGTGCTGAGTGCGCGCCACGAAGGTTCCACTGCTGCACCTTAGGTGTGCAGTGGCAGGGCCGCCAACTTGTGCGCTCTGACTCGAGCGGCCCGCAAGAACAATGGGCGCGCGCTCCTTGACCCTGATTGGAATCTGCAGCCACTGGCTGCCCGCCGCCAAATTGGCCGGCCACTCATCTGGGCCAGTGCGCCGCTCTGCTCACTGTGGGCTGGCCACCGAATGATGGACAAACGAGACGGACAATGCTCTGGGTCAGCGCAATTCCGGTGGCTCCATTTCAATCAGCGCTCTCCTGACGTGTGGCGCCGTTCCGCGTTTGTTGGGCTCAGTCTTAGGCCGCCGCCGCCGAGCTGCAGCTCTCAGCTCCCCGTGCTGCAAAGGAAACAAGTGTGCCGCTTTTTATGGCCAGCCTACACGCGTGGCACCCTAATGAGCTCCCAGCGAGTGGCGAGCTTGGCGCCGGCAGCTCATGAGCTGTTGCCCCGGGCGGCACGGAATCTCCATTACTTCATACTACACTTGAACTAGACTCTTTATCTCTCTTTCTCTCTCTCTCTCTCTCAGCCAGAGCCCCTAATTAACCAGCGCCGAAAACGACCCCAATCTTGAAAAAATTCCACCACTCACAGGGTCTGCCAGACTGCGAGCGCGCTCGTCGAGGGCGAGAAGGCGCCCACCTGGGTGCGCCTGTTGCGCGAGGTGGGCAACATGTACGCCGGCTCGTCGGGCGCCGACCTGGTGCCCAGCCAATCCTCAGCCTCCGGCGGCCAGCAGGGCCCCGTGGGCCAGCTCTGGTGGCTGTGGTCGTCGCTGGTGGGCGGCGGGCCGCAGCAGCAGCAGCAGCAGTCGGCGGGCGGCCCCGCCCCCCTGGAGGCGAGTCCCGCGGCGCCCGAGACGAGGGCCAAGTCGGCCACCCAGCAGGCTGCCACCAGCTCGCCCCTGCAGACCATGAGCAACATCCTCGGCCTGATCGGGCCGCTCGCCAGCTACCTCGCGCCCAGCCTGCAGCGCGACTCCTCGGCCGCAACCTCGCCGAGCCACGCCCCCTCCACTGGAAGTGGGCGTGGCGGCGGCATGCAGAAGCGCGACGACAAGCAGGCGCAGCCCGCGGCCACACACTGGGCCCAGTCGACGACGAGCACGATGGGCAAGATCTCCAACGTGCTGCTGGGCACCACGGCGCTGGTGGGCCTGGTGGACTACTTTGCGCCCTCGCTGCTGAGCTCTGGTGTGCAGCCGCTCGTTGGCTCGCTGCTGGGCCCGCAGTGGGCCCGCTCCAGCAGCCAGCCCGCCCGCAGGAGCACCCTCGACAATCTAGTGGACACGCCCGCCTCGCTGGCCGCCCTCAAGCAGCAACAGCAACAAGGGTCCGCTGCTGCCGCTTCCAACCAGCAACCGCCCACACCCTGTCCCTCGGTGGAGGAGTACATCTCGCCCACCTTTGCGCGCAACTACCAGGGCGCCTGGAAGTACGTGGTGCAGATCCCCCACGAGGGCTACTTCACCCAGACCATCCAGCGCAGCTCCTGCCTCAAGCAGCGCTGCCAGTTCACCGACGGTTTGTGCCACGAGGCGCCCCGCTGGGTCAGCCTTCTGGTGGCCGAAATCTACTACCCAAACGCCATTTTTGGCCGCCCAGCCAACGGAGGACAGTCGCCGGCGCTCCAACAGCAGCAGCAGCAGCAGGCGGCCGGAAGTGCTGGCCTCAAACAGCTGGTGGCCAGCGAGCACGAGCTGGCGGCCAGCGGCTCGCTGAGCATGGCGGCGAGCCAGCAGCACGCCGCCAACCAGCAGCAGCACCAGGCGGCCGCTCCCCAGCTGGGCCCGCATGTTCAGGCTGCCACGCCCATGGGCATGATGCGCCACGCCCAACCGCAGGCGGCCTTCCAGCAGCAGCACCAAATGGCGCCCGCCGGCTCCCCCTCGTCGAGCGTGGGCGCCCCGCAGGACCCCATGCAAATGGTCGACTCGTTCAGCACCTACAACCTGAACCTGAACAACCTGCTGGCCTCGCAGGCGGCCGGCCTGCTCGACCCGCCGGCCCCGCCCCCGCGGCAGGAGGCTGGGCGTGCGGCGGGCCCGCAGGCGCGCATGGGCCAGGCGGGCACGCACGCTGCCCACTGGCTGCCGCAGACGGGCCCAGACGCGCAGAGCGGCCACGCGGGGGCGGGGCAGCAGGCGCGGGCCGCCTGGTCGCAGGTCGCGGCCGAGCAGCAGCAGCAGCAGCAACAGTTGCACAACGACTACATCAAGGCGCTCGCCGTCGAGACGCTCAGACAGAACCCGCACCTTAGCTTGGAGGAGCTGATCAGGAGTCTGCAGCTGCAGGCGTCGGCCGTGCGGCTGGAGCGCAGGAGGCGCGACTTGCGCGACCAGCAACACCAGGCCGGCGGGCCCAGCTCGGCCCAGCGGGCCCACTTCTACCCTTCCTCTGGAGTCTCTCCCAGCCAGCAGCAGCAGGCGGCCGAGCTGCTCCAGCAACGCCTCCTGGCCGACCAGCAGGCGGCCGGCAGCAGTCTGGCCGAGAGCAGCGGCCAGCCCTCGGGGGCGGCCACCAGTCCGTTGCCTGGAGGCGAGCCGAGTGGCGTCCAGGCGCAACAAATGGCGGCCGACCAGGCGGGCCAGCTGGCGCCCACGCAGCTCGCCAGCCAGCAGGCCCAGTCTCAGCAGCAGCAGCAGCAACAGTCCCACCAGACACAGTCTCACTCGCAGGGCCAGCCCCAGTCTCAGACGCAGAACCAGCTCGAGTGCGACGGCTACGACAAGATCGGCTGCTACGTCGTCCGCGTCTACTACGACTGGTTCCTCGTCAACGGCTCCTGCAAGTGCTGGAAGACCAGCCTGCCCACTGGCCAACCAATGGCCGCCCAAAAGTCCTCCTCCCCCTCGAACTCGAGCCCCACCGGAAGCGGAAGTTTCATCAGGCGAATTTTCACCGGTTGAACATTGGGCAATTGAGGGGCCAGTTAAGAAGAGTGGCCACTTTTTTCTCCTTTGGGTGCTCGCGAGATGCCAAAAGGCTGGCTGGAAACATTTTTGTTGAAAATGGATAATGTTGGCCAGAAATTGTGGAATTTTTCGCTTTTTCTGGCCAAAAATTTCTCAAAAATTCCTCAAAAATTTCTCCCAAAAGTCAGACAAGACGAGTCGATGGAAGAAGAGTCAGCAAGCTCGCCAATGAAGAGCGCGCAAGTTGGGCCATGATGTAAGTAAGTCTCATCGGAAACAGAGAGAAGGTCAACTTAAGACTCGAGTGCAAATGCAGCCATTTCTTGCTCGTTTCCGGCCGACCTTGTCCATTTGCGAAAGCTTAAAACTTTCGGAAAGTTTATGTCAACTTTAGGAAAGTTTCCGTGAACTTTCAGAAAGTTTCCGCAAACTTTCGGGAGCTAATTCTCAAGCAAAATGTCAAAAAGAGCACCACCGCCAACTGCCAGTCTCATGTAATCATTCAGAAGCCATCGATTAAATTAATTTATTAAATTATTGAATCAAATTAGCAATTAGTAATGATTAAAAACCATAGTCTCCACCATAGATAAGCTCTGTGTCCTCTCTTCTCTATTAATCATTCAAATATCAATCTATCATCCATAGTTTGTTCAGCGTCCATTCTTAGCGCCGGCCGGCGAAGGCGAACGCGTTGGCGCCCCCAAATTGGGCCGCCGAGTTGGCGAATGGCCAGCCCGCGTCGGCCGTCAGGGGCGAGTTGTTGGGCCCGAAGGGGAAGTTGTCCCCGAACATGCTGGTGGGCGAGGGCGGCCGGAAGGAGGGCCCTAAGGGTGCGCCCAAGTTGGCCCCGAAGAAGTTGGGCATGATGGGGCGCGGAAAGGGAGGCATGGGGGCGGCGAAGTGGGCGGCCTGTTGGCGGCGCAGCTCGGCCACCTCGCCTCTCAGCTGGTTCACGGCGGCCGCCTCCTGGGGACTGAGGTTGCTCTCACTTTGGCTGATCACTGCCCCGTTTCTGTAGACAAAGGTGAGGAAATTGTTGTTGAAGAACACGCGCCACCAGTTGAAGGGCAGGCCCGACTTTGAGATGGAGAAATTGTTCTCATCCTTGGCGCTGAAGCTGATCCTGTTTGCCCTGCTGTTGCCAAACTGTTGCTGCTGTTGGCCAATCTGTTGGCTCGACATGAAGGACGAGGAACTGCTGCTCGAGCTCATCGAGTAACCTCCACCATTCGGGCCCATTTGCACAGAGCTTGGCCCAGAAAACTGGTCACTGTAGATGAACTGTTGGCCCAAATTTCCATTCGCTATGGAGTCTCGCATCTGCTCAATTTGGGCCATCCGATCGCGACCCAGCTCGTCCCGGGTGGCCACCGTCTTCTGGCCCTCGCTCGTCAGCATGATCACTCGGTCGCCGTTCACCGAAATGGCCAGCCAGCTGCTCTTGGGGCCCATTTCCGTTTGGGTGGTTGTGATTGCATAGTTGTAGTTGCTGGTGGCGATGAGCCGCGATCCATTTGGGGCCTCGATGAATCTCACTTGGAATAGGCTGGCCCAGCTTAGGGCCATTGTGGTCCAGGCGGCCAAACAGACTGCCAGCACTGCGCTTGTTTTGGCCCCAAAGGTGCCAGCAAATTTCCGCCTGTTATTTGGCCCTTTCTCCATTCCAGGCCCATCAACAGTCTCTGGCACGTGTGGGGGCGACATTATTGTGTGTTTGGGCGACGGATTTTGCGCGAAATCGAGTCAGAAGTTGGACAAAGATCAAACTAATAAGTGTCTATCAATTCCATCAACTCAATACATTCGCTTCTGATGACGAACAGTATCAATTCTGACGCAACGATCACTCTTGGGACCCATTTGACGCCCTGTTCGGCACGCCTAAACTCGACGTCATCTCGTCAAGCGGCTCTACTATTTTTAGTCATTGCGCATCATCGAGAAATATCCAGTCAGTTGGAAGAAACGAATACTGTTTGGATCTCTTTTGCATGCTGAAATGTGGCATTTTCTCTCTTCACGCTCTGGCTTGATGCTCATAACTCGCTCCGTCCGAATATAATTCCGGCAATAAACACAGACGCTTCATTCGCGGCAGACAATCGTCGAGGCTGCTCACCGCCATTTGGCCGCCAGTTTACTTGTTATTATTGGCCCAGCTCTGCGGCCAAGCTGGGAAGAGGGGTATTCACTCATTTAAATGAGCTACACCATGGGTGCTGCATCTCCGTTTGTCACTGTATGACAAACGGGCGCGCGAAGTCTCGAAAAGGTGTACTGTTAGCATCAGGTGGTCTGCTGAATGAGACAGGTGGCCATGTTGAGTTTCAGCTCCAAGAACAGTCGCTAGACCGGACAAAATGGATTAGCGGATCACGTAAAATTATATCCTCTGGACTGATGATGATGAAGAAATACATCGATAGTTTATCGTTTGACCTGATTTTTGGTTGATTCTTTTAGGTCTTTGATCGACAGAAGCACCTGACCGCAGAATCACCATAATGTCAGGGATGGAACATTACAAACGAGCTACGACAGGACAGCAGTCTCACACCTGTATGCTAGCTGGAGCTTCACCCGAGCGAGAAATGGAGATCCCCCAAATCAAACCATCATGATGTATAAGCTGCCTAGAATTCGGCAGGACAGTTTGAATTGAGACAAGGTGTAAGAGAGAGCCAGAGAGTATGGAGTTCACTATCGAGGTCGTGATCGGCACCATCAGGGATAGGACAGATAAGGCTTAGAAACAAACATTTCGTGCATAGGTGAATTTAATTTATTCATGTAACAGACGGGATAGAGTGATTGATTTTAACGGCGCTGGGTCTTACCAAGCTTCCTCTTACCCGAAAGCAAGTGCTTGGGTCTTAGATTAGGTATTGTTCTGTCGGCCTCTCCCTTCTTGGATAAGGTCCTCCTAGAAGCCTGATCCTTGGCCTTCAAATGGCGCGCCTTCTGTATCATCTTTGGATCTCGCATGCAAGACTCTGATCTCGAGTACTGACTCACGGATCGATCTCTAGCTGGCTCGGTTAGTTTGGGCCTCTTGGCCTCGCGGGTGGCTGATCGAACGGCCTCACGGTCATAATGAGCTTCTCCCTCACTATCTAGGTCAACACCCAAGTTCGACATGCTCGATCTAAGGCCACTAACACTACGCTGTCGTTTCCTCGCCGTTTGTGACCGACTCAAACGCGGCTTAGTGGTATGGTCAAGTCTGGCCTCGGCCTTCATCAAGGCCTTGCGTTCACGAATTTCACGTGCTAATAATCTAACGTCTTCTACTTCCTGTTCTTCATCCGATGAGAGATCGTAAAAACCTTGTTCCTGACGCTTTTCTTCCTCCTCTTCAAGTTTCTTCAATTGTACCATTATGTCTGGATCTATGAAGTCGGCTACGTTCAGACCTTGCCAGATCTCTGGTGGTTTGTCGTACTTCTCTTCATCGGGAATATCGTACTTTTTCTTAAGGTCGAGTATGTAATCGTCTCCTAGCTCCAATTCCAAGTCGCGCTCAGTTTTCTGACCATCCTGGATGGCTTTCAAACCTTTCTGCCGCCTTTCGATGAGTTTGGGTGGAATATAAGGCTTACGTTCCTGCATACATAGGTTGGGATTATGTAACGTATTAGTTAGAGTTTCCTTCGAGAGAAATTGGTCTTGAGAGCCGAGAATCATCAGTAAACGTTTAGTCATCAGAGGCCTCTAGAATGCCTTGTGAGTTGGATTATTCGTTTAAATTACATCATTTGAGGTGAATCGAAGTCTAGGGTTATGGTAGAAACTTACCGCATCTATTTGGTCAGGTTGAGCTATATGGAGTTGATTTGATGTGGATGTGGCAGCTGCAGAACCAGTGGGTCCGAAGGGCCGTGAGAGCATCATCTCACAGGCGTCATTTCTCACTTGTACTACGTTATCTGTTGTTATCGTGCTCATCTCTCTGAAATGGACATCAGCGTTGGCCTCAGGAGCCATGAAGTCCGTCACGAACTTTTTCGTCTCATCGGGAAGGTCATCGAATTTCTTAACATCTGTTTTGTTGTTGACTATAAAAACAGGTTTCTTAACGAAGAGAGGCTTGATGCTAGTGTATAATTCCAACTGCTGTTGTATGGAATAGCCACACTGCTCTGAAAAGTCTACTATGTATAGAATTACCGACCTCAGATGAGCGAGGGCCGTTATAGATTGCATTTCTATTGTATTGCGCTCTTCCAGAGGCCTGTCTAGCAGACCGGGGGTATCAATCACCTGCCACGTTTGATACTTGTACTCAGTATGACCAACATACAGGGACTTGGTGGTGAAGGGGTAGGATTGAACATCTACATCGGCTCTTGTTACCTTGTTTAGGAAACTGGATTTACCAACATTGGGAAAACCGCAAAGAAGTATCGTCTTGGCGGTCGGATCGATGGCTGGCAATCTGGAGAGATGCTGGCGAACTTGTTCCAAGTAGGATAGACTGTCAGACTGCCTCTTCATAATGCTAGCCATGCGACCAAGAGCCGCTATCTTAAGCTGCTTGCAACGATAGAGGGAATCTCCAAATTTGATGAGCTTGACATAGTCTCGAGCGACACTGCAGATTGATATTGGAGAGGGATACCAATTAGTGTGAGTGGACATAGTAGAGAACGGGTAGTTCATACATGTGGAATGAATGTCGTGAGGGTGACTAGACCGGACTCATAGGAGAGGATGAGCACAGCTAATTAGATCTCACTAGTTGATCTTGCAATACGACGGAGCACATGACTCGGGGTTGTTTAGAGTATCATGAGAACGAAAGTATTGCCTGTGGCGGGAGAGGAGTTGGGTGGTAATGGTGTATACCTACTTGTCGATTAGATGTCTAGCGGTGTTGATTTGGCCGAGCGCTAGTTTGTAGTGATCCTTGTCGTAGAGGACGTTAAGTAAATCGGCAAAGAATGGATGAATCTCCTCTATCTTGGGGAACTCACTAATGATCAGAGATAATCTATCATGGAAGTTTTGTTGTGTGAACTTGACCTTTCTCATGTAAAAGTTTCGTATCCTTGCGATTTGATAACGGCGATGAACAACGGTCGGGGTCTTTCTTTGGGTCTTAGATAAAATTATATCCGTGAAGTCCTTGCTGGACGGGACAACCGTAATTCTCTTGAAATTGTATTGATTCGCCATTTTGAACCTGTTTATTAGATAGGTCAGCGGGAAGAAGAGTGACTGTGAATAGATATATGAATATCTATTTCAAATAGATAGAGGTAATGATATGAGCCCTCCTCTGAGCTGGCGAATGAGGCACAATGCTGGATTTTATACTGCGGCAGAAATTGGTGACCGGCGTGGAAGACCACGTTGTTCGCTGGAGCCACTTCCGAATTTTATCGCAGATCGAAGCGCCGCCTGGCGCATTGACTCGAAAACAGGCTGCATATCTCCACTTTGCTTACCCACTTTGCTTTCCGGATGAGTAATTTTGGTGATTGCATTCGGTAACACATCTGTAATTAGGTGCCAAATACAAAAAGCGATCTGTTTCGAGTTTACGTAACCTTCTAGGGTGGTTGAGGTTTCTGAGCCGATCAGAGGCTGTTCTTTTCACGATCAACCAAGTGGGAATTCAACCCAACCTTGCACCTAGCGTCGAGAAGAGGTGTCAGCGGCAGTCGGCCCCATGAGAATAGAGGGCGAAGTTCTATCGTAGAAGGCCTATCAAGGAGAGTGAGGCAAAGTAGATTCCGTAATCCATCCACATGGTCTTTCACCATTTCCAGTCGCTTGAACGAGTCATCAAGTTGGGGCATTTTCACCGTACCCACTTCATCACAGTGTATAAAAATCCATCCATCGCTCAACTGTAGAACAGATAAGGGATGAAGAATTTATTGAACAGTCCGAAGAGGGATATAAATTGCAGATTTTTCACCTGACAAGATACAAGCATTCCTTACTCGAAAGTCGATCGTTATTGTCATCCCAGAGAAGCATAACAAACGGCGGAGGTTGTAAAGAAGAGAATGTACGCCAATTGGAGTGTTAAAGAAGTGCCAATGGGGCTTGGTTGGTTCCCATGAAGTAGGAGCCTCAAGTTGGGAGGGGTTACAGTGGAAGTGAGGCGCAGTTAATATTCATTATCCACTTAGACACGGTTAGCTGAGAGCTACTGCGCCGAGACGCATGAGCGCAAGGGGGAGAGAAATCTCGAAGTTGCGGCATAAGATTGTGGAAAACGAAAGAAAGGGAGAGAGAGAGAGAGAGAGAGAGAGAGAGAGAGCGAAAGAAAGAAAGTATTCAGTAAATATTTTGAAGGGCGAACTCAACACAAACAAGCTAGAGGTACTTCTAGATATGGTGGGCGACTGCTATTTTTGTTGTTTCCCATCTGGCTTCGCTTATCAAACAAGCTAGTCAGCTAGCTCCTGCTCATTATTCACAATTATGTGCCGGCCCTTTGGGACCCGATGAACGACATCGGGGGGACTCGATATTGTTTCGCTGTTTATAAAAGCCGCCGCCAAGCTCCCAAAGCAGAGGCAGTCTAATTGAAAAGCTAGCAATGCGCAAGGTCTGTTGACTGTCTCGCTGGCGCCAGTGGAAAGCTACTGTTCTCTTAGGTAACTCAAGAGGTTAATCTATCAAAAGATTTGTTATTCAGAGGAGAAGAGAAAAATTCGCGACGAAAACGACAGCCCAAAGTTGCAGTGAAGCAACGAGAGCCATACCTTGTCTATGGGCGGCTATCCAATCCTCTAGATTCAGAAACTCGCGGAGGCGACACAAGACGAATGCATCTTGCCAGCTTGAGACTCATCCAACCGTTTAGCGTAAGTAAGCCGCAGTGGCGGGGCAATACTGGCTTGCAAGAGGAATGGTGAAAGGATGATAGCTGCTGCTAGCACTGATTCATTGTGACAAGGAGAAAAGTTATGTACTTTATAATTCATTCTCACACATCTGAGCAGCAACTTTTCGTCAAAGTTAAATATCCCAGAGAAGAATAGCGAGAGAGTTACTCGTTGCCTAAGCTCCACTCGTGGTTAGGTAATGTCTCAAAAATGTAAGTACTTGCAATCCTCCGCCACAGAACAAAATCGATTCCCAACCATCGACAGGATGGGACCAAATCAGACTGAATGGGAGAGCGAGAAGCGGAGAGAGACAGACACAGAGAGAAAGGGAGAAAAATTAGCGCACGCAGAGACACACTAGCCTCCCACACAGATTTCAAGCGAGAGATCATCTCAACTTCCACTTGTTTCAACTTTCATGTAGACGGAGAGTCGAGTACTTTCCGTTTTTGAGACTAGCTTTAATTTGATTCACAATTTCCTCATTTCAGATAAGAACTAAGGGCTCATCCATTGTCATTGTACACTCCAATCAATTTTAACATTCTGACAGAGGTCTTCTGCTCTCTTAGAGCCATGGCGAGTTGAGAGCTCTCCCCTTTGCGATCTCTCCCTCTCTCGATTGAATTTTTGCCGGTCAGACAATTAGAGTAAGTTAACGGAAAATTCAAGTCTCTAAACTAACACAGCAGAGAATCACAGTGGTCAGCCATTCGTTTCAATCAACAGATTAAGCTGCAAGTGATAGAGGTCTGAATGGAGCCTGTGGGGGTGAGACGAGTGCAGTCAGTTGAATTGGTTTTGCAGATTGACTATGACGAAAGTTGTGCTTTATGCGAGACAGCAAATGAGACCTGCTAACTAGACATGATTAAATTCTCAACAACTTTTGCGACAGACAGTAATCAGCGTCGCGCGATCTCTCAGACAAAAATTTAACCTAATTCCTGTTTCCTTCCGCGCCTCATCCAACACTCAATCAGAGCTCATCAAACAAAGCTTTATAAGAAGTGAAACTACAAGAGCGTACAGGTAGAAGCTTTTGATAATCATAAGTTGATTTGCAGCCCTTTATGACAAGATGCCAACCAGAGAGCAGTACAGAAAGCTGGTAGCGGCCTACTTTGTGGCCGAGCTTGTGGGCACCTTTTTCCTAGTTGTAAGTAATCAGTGGCAAGAGAGCAGGATCTCACACAAGCAAGAAATGCCTCCAAACCACCAGACCACAACTGACCTTTCGAACTCTGAACACTCTCTTTCATGTCGCCAAAGGTTCTGGGTGATGGTGCCATAGCAGCTTACGTGGTCAGCAAGCGATCGTTGGACGTGTTTTGCGTTTGTTTCGCCTTTGGCGTAGGCGCAATGATTGCCACTTATGCAAGGTGAGTTGGAGGCCCCGATTGCCTTTTGGATTGTTTGCTCGAGTGTGGCCTACTAACAAGATTGAATCTTCTAATCCCATTCGTAAAATATCTCCATAGTTCGCGTATATCTGGAGCCCACATTAACCCGGCCGTTTCGCTGGCCTTTGCCTTGGATGGCAGGCTCAGGTGGCACTTGGTGCCGATCTATATGCTCGCCCAGTATACGGGAGGCTTTCTCGCTGCGATGGTCCTGTTTCTGACCTACCGCGAGGCCATCGAGTCGATCGATGGGGGCTCGCACTCAGCCTACGGGTCCAGCCAGTCAACAGGAGGAATCTTCGCAACCTATCCCGCGTCATACGTCAGTCCATTAGGCGCCCTTCTGGACCAGATAGTCGGCACTGCAATCCTGGTCTTTGCGCTGATTGCGGTCACGGACAGAGCCAATCATGGACTGAAAGAGCGACACCAGCCCATTGCCATTGCGTTTGTCATCGGGCTGATCTGTGTTGCCTTCAGCCCGAGTTGTGGGGCCATCTTCAACCCGGCCAGAGACGTCACACCACGCCTGGTCACCTTCATTCTGGGCTACCCGAACGTTTGGGCCCCCTTGGACGGGCTCTACTGGCTCTTAGCTGGCCTATTGGGGCCACATATTGGTGCAATCATTGGCCTGTTCGGCTACAAGTACACAATGGGCAAAGCATTGGAGGCCCACAGACAATACATGCAACAGCACATACAGTCAGTCGTGGTCCACCAGGAATCTGATCCATCCAAACCGCATCGTTTGACCACTATCACCACCACCACAACCCGCCGCTAAGCATGACAATTGACAACTACGCTAACCATTTACATACATGTTTCTCAAACTAACAACTTTTACTGAAAACGCATCGAGCCCTCGTCGACGAATAAAATCGGCCTTCTTTGCCAAATTGAAACTGAATTGCGATATCATTTTATGCAGATTTGCTCCATTGCCCAATTTATTTCCACTCTATCGGACTCATTCTTGTGCCCAACTAACTTCCACTGCTGCTCGCTAGGTTCACCTTAGTATAGTGGCAACCCATACAGACGCATAGACCCATTTGGAGACATGAAGAGTTGAATGGCGCAAAATTGGGACTCATGAGAGTAAGGCTGGTGTCAGGTTTTGATACAGTGGACCAATAAATTTTTTTACTAGTTTATTCGATAAAGAGAGCCAGTTTAGGAATGGCATAACCTCATTGATCACACTTGGGAAACGATTCCAAGGTTTCGAGGACTGCGCCGACGAAATGCAAACTTCCAGTTGCCAAGACATGAGTTTTCCTCTCAGCATTAATGATTTTCTGAATCGATTTGACAGCATCGAAAGTACTCTGTTCCAAGAAAATTCGTTCACCTGTCTTATTTGCCGAATCCCTTTTCAGATCAGCCCAAACTCGAGCATTACTTTTAACGTTTTCGAGACCCTTGGAAACACAATTTATGCTTGCGAATGTTTCGGACTTGGGTGTATCCTCGGCAACCTTGACGCGATTCGTCGAGAATATCACGTAATCGAAATTATCATAAGTGCTCAACGGCCTCATCACCTCAATCTTATCACGCTCACCTATCACATTGATCATCAAAATTTGTTGAGCCTTCTCGTCCTTGATCTTCGACGAGCTTCTAAACCATTCTAGACAGTTTTCCATGCTTTTTCTAGTATGTGCTCCATCGAGGAAGAAGCTGATTCTATCATGAAAGTCAACTATTTGACATCTGCCCGGCCAATCACAACCCTCTAAACCGGCCCTGAAGTAGGCAGGAAGCCGTGAGATATCGAGAGGATCAAGCAGCAGTTCATCGGCGCCGCCAAATCCTCTATGCTGCAATAGACAATTTGCTAGCTGACATGCCAATGAGGCGTTCAAATATTGAGCTGAGCTCTTAATACCGAGTTCAAGAGTATCTTCACGGCTTATTGGTCCACATATGTGCAATGGGGCTCCCTTTTCTTTTGCCCGTTCCTCCAGGACTTGCATAGCACCGGGTCGATCATGCCTTATGGTGAAAGTGGGTCTACCAGGTTTCATGATTCCTGCCTTGTTCCATGCTATCTTCTCTATTGTGTCCCCTAGTATGTTCGTATGGTCCAAGTCCAAGGTTGAGATCCCACAGGCCACCGGTTGCTCGATAATGTTTGTCGGGTCGTACTCGCCACCTATTCCCACCTCTATTACAGCACAATCTACTTTCTCCTCCAGGAAGACGTGGAATGCAAGTATAGTTAGGAAAGAGAAATAGCTTGGCATAGTGATGTTTTCATTCTTGGTGCCTCTAATCAACCTATCGTGGACAGTACGAAAATATTTAGCGAACAGAGAATCCTCTATTGGTCTGCCGTTGAGTCTTATCCTTTCTGTCACTCGAACCAAATGTGGGGAGTTGTAAAATCCTGTCTTGAGACCAGCACGGCGAAGGATACTCTCTGTGAAGGCACATGTTGAACCTTTTCCTTTCGTTCCAGTGATATGTAGAATGTTCAACCTCTTCAAATCATCAACGTTAATGCCGGACAATTGTAGTTGCTTCCTAAATAGTGGCAGTATGGCTTTGGGGTTTTTGTATTTCGCTAAACCGATCACTTGAGTATTACTCTGTAACAAATTCAATTCGTAAATAGCCCTATCGTATTCACTGGGTCCTACAGGATCGTCAAAACGGTTCACGATCAGTTCATTTGGACTATTTGATGCAGTCAGTCTCCTGAAATTAGCCGGTTGCTCGCTTACGAGCTTCTGGGGAGAGGACGGAGTATGGATCCCATTGGACAAGATTGTCTGGGAACTCAATCCGGAATAGCAGTCAACGAGAAACTGGTTCATCTTAGATAGCATTCCAATCTCAACACTAGACTTCATGGACCTATTTTTGAGAAGCAAGCACCTTCCTTTCATCGAAACCATGGACATTTTCCAGCTGTCTTAGTGATGCTCCATAGTGACGCGAAACAACGGGAGATGCAACCCGCTCAAGTGCATAAAACAATAAGGTTGTGCCACTTATTGAGAAAAAATAAATCTGATCTTCGAGCAAGATCAATCATCTATCATCTTGCGAGTTAGTCACAGTCCGAACCTGTGACAGAAGAGGGAGGGGCCGCAATGATACCGGTCGCTTGTTATCTGTGTTGATCCACTTGAATTTATTCACATCTAGGGAATCATTTAAGTGGCCTCCGAACACTCACAGTTTCGAGTGAATGTCGATAAGAATATCATTAACATTAAGGACATTAAGCCAGGGTCGGTAGATAAGGTCTGTTGGATAGATCTAGAACTCGCAGGGCAGATTATCGCAGAATTGGCCCGATGCAAGTACTGCACGTGGATGTAAACAGAAATCAATGGATGCTTCGCTAGCCGTCCATTTCTCTCGGAACTGCTCCAGAGACACGCCTACAGTGTGCGTCTATTTGACCGAGGATCCTACTGCTGGTTGCCAGCTACCACGCCTCTCCAACGTATGACTGCCCGAATTAGACCGCACCGAGATGTTTCTGGCGACAGGCCAAAAAAGTAAATTTACTAGCCTGTCACACTCTTCTTTCATCTCGCCCTAAGATTATTATTAACCCCTCGCCATCTGAATGCTCTAAGGTAGATACTATTGAGACCCTTCGTTTAACCTCTTCGGATCAAACATTTTTCCATCAAAGATCATCAAAGTAGGCGAAATATTTATAAATATCTTGTAGGCTTAAGAAAACATTGATGTGTAGTTGTCAAGCCTAAACGAAGTCTAACCTTCATCGTGAACCAAAGATATATGATGGTGGCTTACTGATGTATACAGAATTTTTAATGAAATGCGACCACAAATGGAATCAGACAAGAAACCAATCGATGACCAGACACCCGACCCATGCATCAACGCAAACGGCAGTGGGATCCTGAGGCGTAACCATAAAGGATGTCTGTCGAAGGACTTCTACAATTGGCCCGAACAGCCTTTCGAAGAGATGGATTCTCCGTTCTATTATCAACAATACATTCAGCAATTGATCCACAGAAATCCCGCGGATGTTGAAGAAATATTACGCCTTCCAGATGGTCAAGATGTTGGGGTATGGAAGGTCGAACATCTGAGACTATTTTGCATGCAGTTGAACAGATTGGCTGCCAAGCTGCAGGACTGTTGTCATCCTGAGACTTGTAATCAAATGACGGCCACTGAACAGTGGATATTCCTATGTGCAGCTCACAAGCAACCCAACGAGTGTCCAGCAATAGATTACACAAGACATACATTGGATGGAGCCGCAAGTTTACTCAATAGTAACAAATATTTCCCATCACGTGTTACAGTAAAGGACAATTCGGTTGCGAAACTTGGCTCTGTCTGTCGTAGGATATATAGGATATTCTCGCATGCGTATTATCATCACTTTCAAGTTTTCGATGAATTCGAGAGAGATACACACTTGTGTGAGCGCTTTTCGAAGTTTGTTATAATGTACGATCTAATGCCTAAAGAGAGTCTTATTGTTCCGGTGGACGGATCTAAGCCGGTCGAAGTGAATCAGGAACCTCATGGTTTTGACAATCCCTTACCAGAAGGTAAAACTGCGAGCCGAGAGCATTTAACCTCACAATCTGATACCACTCTACTACAAGAGGAAAGCAAATCTGAGCAACAACAAGATATTTCTCCCCAAAGCGATAGCGATACATCATCCTCTACCAGTGCAAGCTCATCGATGGTTGCAACCGACATTGGGGTGGCAAGTGCTACTGTTACAGAACGTAAACAGAATAATATCGCGTACAAAGAGGACAACGACTCAAAGGTAACCGATCAGCCTGAAACTGCCGGACAAACCGTTGACCCTAAAAAGTCTGCTATCAAATCGAAACAGCCACCTCCCTCAACGCAAGACCATGGGGATCAGAAAAAATCTGGTTGGTCACCAGGTCAGGCACATTCAACCAACACGATGGTCAAAGGAGGCTCCAAGATACCGACCACATTATCCGGATCGTCAACAATCGGCTCTGATACTTCACCGACTAGCAAGACGGCTACTGGCACCATCTCGACCTCTAGCTCAAATGACAGCGTAGCTAAATCGGAGAGTTTCAGCTATTCTTGAGGATGGTGTGATTCTTCAATGGCTGCCACGCGTTTCAACAAGCAGTTCTGATAGACTCTGTCCTGGAAACTGTACTCAAGCTTAGATTCTCACGGAATAAAATATTCAATTGAAAATCCGATGGCAAACATCGAGCCTCTAATAAATTTATCCCCTCACAAGTTGTTGCTCGTTTCCAAACCATTTCTTCGGATTGACATCCTTTTCGCTCTTCACCAGATTGAAAGACCACCCTATGATGCACATGCACGACTTATCTCTGTCTTGGTGCACCAAAGGGGTCTTAACCGTGATCGAGTCACAGCCAAGTATGCAAACAAATCTTTCCCTCCAATGAAGATCGCAAGAATATCGATTTCGTTGGCATAGTCCACTCGACTTATGGCTGTCTCTTCAGCTGTCATTCAAGAAATTGCACTGTTGAAAGGGACCCATGAGAGAGCTCTCGACGCCGGATATCGTTGGAGAACAACCAATCAGGACCGGTGGAGACTATTTAAGGCAGAAAGGTGAGATAAAGTCGTAACAAAGCTTTGTAAAGTGAGTGAAAGGGGATATCCGCAATCGAGATCCCGGTCTTGCCTAGTCCCGCTGGTACCCCTTGTTACCTCACGCGCAGAGAACCGACTTGGCCCAGAGGGTGGAGACAAAGCGCGTGTGAGGGGCGCTGAGCCCGCGTTTTAAGTTCGCTCGTGTAAACGCTGTCTTGGTTTTGTTTGCTAGCATATTACATTGACACATGATAATAAGTCTCCTCATGGGGCTCCATTATGTCCCTTTCATAGACTGGAGTCATCCACTAGTAGCTCAGCAATTCGAATAATCAAATTTTAATAATGACCCACCTGCACCGAACAAAAAGGTACAATTTTTTCACTGAAACAAGAAGATACAACTTCATCCCATCGAACTGGTGGATTTTTTTCACAACCTGAGTTCTCCGAAATCTATACTCACAGTCCAATCGACGACCTCAAGAAGTCTAAGTTAATCCCAACCACTGGCCTTTGTTTTACCAAAAGGATCTTCAAGAAGCAAGCTCGCAATGAATACTGAAGAGAATCTAAAAACGACTCCGAGCAAGGGCCCAACCAGGATTGCTTCCAACTCATCACCGTCAACTCGTAGTGGTGGAAAGAAACCAACGAAAATCGCGAAGATTACGAACTTCTTTCCCAAGGTCAACTCGCCTTCCGACCGAAATCGCATTGATTCTATCTGCAACGACCAAAGCGAAAATCACAGACAAAATATCGACGATCTAAGTCGGGATGCCTCATCCTCATCTATGAAAGCACCTTCTATCGATGACGCCTTGGGCAATGCAGAGCTGGTGAAACAAAACTCTCAGCCCAACAATAAGGACTATGTATTCATCATTCCAACGTCAGACGACGATACCAATGCATCGACTACTAGAGGTTCCAGGACGGCGTCTAAACGCAAGCGACCTCCGTCTGTACAATCAGGAAATAGCAAATCATCAGATGGATTCATATTGACCTTGAACAATAACAACGAATTGGGTCTTGCTAGAAAACGTAGAGCTCTTGATCAGCAAGTGCAACATCCGAGTAATGGCGGAACATGTGGACCTAACGGCAGTAGTGAGTCGAATAGCAACCCAGAGCCACCAACAACGCCCAGCTCGAACACCCGAAGTTCTGCCCGCGACTCGCGCTCACGCGACTCTTTACCTGAGAGTATCAACAAGCGTCTCAAGGTAGAGAATAATTGTCAATTATCTAATCAGAGCAGTGGACAGTATTCAGGTAAGCCAATAACCAGGATACAGCCAACTATGATCAGTTGTAGAACGAAGATGGTCGACTTCCAATCTGTCCCGAGTGATTTGAATTTACCACGTGATCAAGCTGAAAAATTGATTGAAAAGTTGTTCTTGGTCAAGATGCCTGAAGACTTCTATCTATTTTGGGAATTTGCCAAGACAATTAACCACCGTAAGCCTTGCTCTGCGTTTTCACATGCTCAACTCGAATGGAATCTTGTGGGTCCATTTGATGTTCTATCTGGATTGATAACAGACTTTCACGGATTCAGCAAGGAAAATCTTCTGAGACACTGTCGTTTTTATTATGATCCGCCTGAATTTCAAACAGTGATTGTAAAGAAGGACGAAAATTTCTCTCACTACGGTTACTACCGAGACGAGCCCCAAGAACGACGACCCATAGTTGTGATGAATCGGGCAAATTTGGGCGGCCAATTTCATGAGGCCGGCGATAATCTGTTCACATTACTCAGGAGCGAACTGGAGGCTGCCATTGGATCTTTATCGAAATCTAGCCAAGACATACCAGAGCCAACATTTTCATCATCTTCATCGCGCACTGGTAGATCTTCAATCGCGGGCAATGGATCGACGCCAACGAAGACTGGTCCCAACAGTAATCACGGTTTAGCCGAGCTCCCTGGAACACCCACTCATCACAAACAGTCTCAGTTGGAGCGGGCAAAGGCGAAGCAAGAGTTGACCATCATACGTGATAAACTGTTGGACTTTTGTTCAAGCCACGAGAATCTGTCATCGGAATCTTGGTCGAGAACGAACACTCGGCGAGCCAAGCGTTGCGCCAAGACATTGAACACGATCGGAATCGTTGTGCCTCTAGACGGGGACATTGGTTATCGAAATTTGGGCGTGACGGACGCACGATTGAAGACGATGCTGACTCGAATAAGCGATTACAAGGACGACAAAAGCAAGTGTGGCCTTTACAAGGAATTGCATCAAATAATCAACAATACAAATATGGCCAACGACGAGTGTGATTTTGGAATGGGCCTGGAATTGGGTCTAGATTTATTCTACACGGGTGATCAGTTTTTTCACAAAGACATAGAGTTTTTATTAAGCAATGCATACACGCTTCTAGGTAGAACAGAGTTTCTCGATGTTCTGAAGGCGCATCTTGCAGACAGGAAGAAGACTAATAAAGTTTCGCTGTTGGATTAGCCGACAATTTCAGTACGAAAAGAAGTTCGGGTTGAAGCCAATCGACTTGGTGTAGTTTGTTTCCCTTCTAATTGTTGATCGCAAGCATCAGTGTAGAGCGTTGTTGAACTGAAAGAAGTGCGTTGATTCAGTGATGGTCTTGAAGGAAGGCGCTTGCCTGAACTATGCGTGCAAAGATGACTCGCCTTTTCTCGTCCATCTGATGGGCAAGTGTCATTGCGACATTAGGAATGCCATCCCATTTGCTGCCAATCACTGGCTGAATGGTGAGCCTGAGATATGCCTAAAGTGTAACAGTGAGTGGCGCTGGAACACGAAGAGCTGTTTTATCAGCAAAATTGCAATGTGTTAAGCGCAACTGGTGTCTCTCCGAGCTCAGTGTGGGCTCGGAGGGGGGAGGGCAATTGAATTGTTTAGCGAGCTTAACAAAGTGGATGAACACCACAGGGCCACCACTGTCCAACTGGCAACGATGGCAACGGTTGCAGAGCGATCAGAATGAGTGATAGTATCAACACCGCGATCACTTGGCCACCATTTCTGCACTCGCCCTCCCCCCTGGGCGAATGACGAACACCAGAGTGTGTCTCGTTGATGATGAAGTTCGCTATGCATTTTCTCTCTCGATCCCGAAACACTGGTGGCCACATTGGACTGAGATTCGCGTGGACTGTGAGTAATGGTGAATTTGGTGCATTTTATCACCAACAAAGAGCAAGACTGGATACTGTATTGTTGTACAGTTGTCGAAAAATTGTTCAATTAATATAACTACACATTACTATTGATTCTCTTTATTGATTGATTGATTGACCATCTGGCCATCTCACCATCTGCCTACCATTGTTACCAGCCGAATTTGTGGCCGAATATTTTGTGTGTGTGTAATATTGTTGTTATTGTTATTATTATCATTGTGTCAAGAAGAAGCAAGCCATTGGGGGCGAGTGATTTGTTGCATTTATCGACTAGTGGACGTGTATGAATTTCAAGGATTTACCTAGCCCATTGGAAGAGAAGAGAAATATGGATCTGGATAATCTACAGCAAAATATGAACACGCGGGTCGTTTTCAGGGAGCCCAGAGGAATGATCCGCTGGTGTCAGATGTTCTTTGCCATAATTGCATTTTCAACTGTTGCCGATTTCCAAACAACGATACTCATCAACATTACCTGTCCACCACCACCACCAGCACCGCCCACTGCTGCCCCTGTTGCGCCGGTAAATCCCAATCCTCCCGCCGCCGCCAATGCAAGTGTGGCCCCGGCCGCCCCCACTCAGGCACCTGCAGCACCACCTGTTAGTGTGCCACCACCACTGCAACAGGGCCAGCAAACATTGGTGATCTCATATCCCTTCGACTTCAGCCAACAGAAACTCGAGAACAGTTGTCCGGGCCAAAACGCCACCTACTCTCACACCTTCTCCTCACTCACTGGTTCGCCGCAATTCTTCGTCATGACTGGAGTCCTGTCGCTCATCTATGCCGCCCTATCCTTAGTGGTCTACCTGCTCTTCTCTAGCACCTACGACAGTGTTCCCGTGTGGCCGGTCGCCGATTTGATCATAGCCGCCATATTGTGCCTCTTCTGGTTCATAGCATCCAGTTCCTTCAGCTCAGGAGTGTCCCTATTGAAGACAACCACAGTGTTTGATCCAACAATCAAGCAAACACTGTGTCCCACTGGCTTTTTGGCCGCCGGCGGCCAGTGCACGGAGGTCCAGATGCCCTCTTGGAGAGCCCTCAATGTGGCTCTGGTGAGCGGCTTCACCTCCTTCTTCCTCTGGGGCTCAGGCCTCTGGTTCGTCTACAAGGAGACCCACTTCCACACGCCACGCGACACCTTTGGGCCACGCTGAGCAGTGTGCAGCAGCATGTTAAGCTTTTCTAGTTAAAATTTGGCAACTATTTCCACACCTTTTCCCCCCGACTCGCATGGCTTGCAATTGGATACTGTACCTGAACAAGGTTAGCTTTGGCTTCGGCTTTGGGAGGAGGCCTCATTTTTGTGCCGGCAAGTGGAAATGACGCCGAATCGGATCGAATAAAGGCTGCCCGAAAGGAGCATTGTTTTACAATCGAGAGAGGTAGGTGGTTGACCGAGAGAAAGAGAGAGAGACAAGGTGGGAATCAGTCCTAGTCCTTGGGTCTGTCTGGAAGGTGTCCAAACGGAGGTGAGTGCGTGCGTGTGGTCTCTCGTGCTAAATGGCCACTTGACAGGCGGAACAAAAAAGAGGGAAAAAAGTGATATTGATCCAGAGAGGCTCTTTTCTCTTGTTTTTGCTCCCCTGCAGCTCTCTCGCATTCCGCAAACAGTTTTCCCCGGCCTTCATTTGCTCAGTCAGTGTGTGTCTGTTTTATTGGAACTTCAAGAGGGCCGACTCTTTAGGGCTGCCTTTAGCTCTGGTCAACTGAGCTGCAAAAAGGCCTAAACACAAACCGTCCAGTCGGCCAGGTGAGGCAAACTATGCAACTATGCAACTGTGCAACTGGCCAACACAAGCCATGTCATGTGAATTCCTTTCCTGTTAAACAGATTCGAAATTCATTAAACTCTTGAATTCGGCTCAACTCTTGGCGGGACAGTCTCTCAAATCGGGTCTCTCTCTCTTTCTCTCTCTCAAGCAACACTACTTGCCACAGTTATTTTGCCTGCTCAATGGGCTCTTCTGGAAGCCACTGGCTTCGGTTGCAAACGAGAATCAAGTGCACACTTTTGCCTCGTTGCAACAGTGCAAAAATTGCCCACATGAAGAGTTCTCATATTTCCAGCCCCTTTCCTCGAGCTTGTCTCCCAGCCACTGAGATGCTCGGCAAAATCTGCTCGGTCTTGGCATCTCTTGCGGCTCCCAATCTGTTCTGTCCGCTTCTTTGCCTCTTTGGCCGCCCGGCGCGCCACAGAAGTGGAGCCTGAACAAGAGGAGGCTGATAAAATGGGAAAAGAGATTCGGCCGGCTCAAATCTGGAAAGAGATCTCCCAAGTTCGCGGTTAAATTAACAAGACTCCAAACAGACAGACAGACAGACATACAGGAGCAGCGAAAGAGAATCACCTAATGAACAAACTCGGTCTCGGCTTGCACAATAAGGCCTGAACTTGGTCCAACTTCCATTGGCTTTCCAATTGGTTTTTAGCTTGCTGCTTGTTGCTCGGCTCACTTAAATAATAATCAAAAGCCTCTTGGCATTCTGCCTCTTTCTCTCTCGGCATGGACCAATGGAGCTCGGTGGGAGTTTTGAATGGGGCAGAGGGAAGAGGAGGTGGAGGTGGAGGAAGGCAAAGAGCCGGCGGGAAAATTATTATTATATTTTTCTCTTTCTCTCCAATTTATGCCAGTTACTTCTTGTTTGTCGTCCACCTCCTCCAACAAACACCAACTGTGTCTCGTCCAACCGTTGGCCTCCGTTTGGGCCAGGCTAATGAGCTTTGGGCAGGCAAACTGTGTCTTGGTCGAGGAGAGACTCTTGCCGCCTCTTGTTTTCTCTCTCTCTCATCCTCTGGCCGCCTCTTTTCAGGCTCCTTTTCCTTTCCCAACGGCGCCTTTGGTTCCGCTCCGGAATCCTTAGGGCCGTTAATTATCTTTGGCTTAGATTTGTTTTGTCTTTTGCTTTATTTCTCCAAACTGTTTTTTTCTCTTTCATCCTCCATCCTCCATGCTCGGAAGCCGCAAGTTGATTTCTCGATGGCGCCCAATTCACAACAGGCGAGAAATGGGCGACCACTCTCCATGCGCTCTGACCTTTGGCGCGCATTCACCTAAGCTTTGCCCCAATACATTTGCGCCAAAATTTGCCCCAAAGCTCCTCCTCTGCAAACCACACTTTAGATCATCTTAGCTTGATCGTCCTCCTCTTGTTTCCATCCATTTAATTGAACTACAAATCCGCCCTTTCCTGTCCCAATGGAGGCTTGTTATCGTTCAGAGCGGCAAACAGAATTAAAGGATCGACACACTTAGAGAGAGAGCAAGTATCAGGCAGCAAAGTGAGGGTAAAAAAAATTTGCCATGATTCTTGTAATGTTCTTGTTCACATCAGATAAATTGGGCTCAATTTGATATTTAATATTTATTAATTCTGACCGTCTCTAATGGCAAAGAATCTCTCTTTCGTGAAAGAATTGATCCCTCACAGTAGCCTGTCTCTTTTTCTCTCTAACTGCTTGTTAGAGATGCCCTTTCAATGGAAAAGTGCTTTGATTTGGCGAGCAGTTAGCGCAATTTCATTGTCATTGCAGCAGAACAGGCAATCAGCAGCGTGCTATGAACTTGGATTGTGGATAATCTACTATCCAGTGGGCAAAATGTTCGGATTAAAGAGGAGAAAAGATCCCACAAAGAAGCAGTGAAGCAGCAAGAGCCAGAAGAGAGTCAGTTGTCATCGGATTCAGCGCGTCATCAACAAGTGTCAGACTTCGGGAGACTGTTTTACGGGGCAAATGGGCCAACTTGGTCGTCTAATTGTTTTGGGCACTTGGAGACTGTTTGTGAGGCTGAAATTGCTACCTGTTGCTGTGACCTGAGACTGTGCTAAGGGCCGGCGCTTGTCTCTATCTGGTTTCTCATCTCTGAGGCAGCCGGACAACTGTCCTGCGAGCTCTGAGGGGTCGCGGCCAAGTGGTCAGTGAGCTGGGCAGCTGGAGAGCTGGAGAGATGCGCGGGCACAGGAAATGAGTTGTCGGTCCGTTGGGCTGAGGTTGTTTTGGTGCAGTGCAAGTGGGTCCCAGAGAGTGTGTTTGGGAGAAGAAGCGCCGCAGACAGTCTGCGGGGTTTCTGACAGAAACTTTCTGCTGGCCCGCAGACTGTGTGCAGGCTCTGTGCGACAGAGGCACGTTTGCAGTGCACGCAACTCGCACGGCCAAGCACAGAGACAGACTTGGACACTGGTCCACTTGGCGTGAGGCGAGTTTGCAGCAGCGTTCAATGTAAATGGCAGAGATTAGTCGCGGCAGAGCTGAGTGAAGACTGGGCCAACTTTGAGAAGAGAGATAGAGGAGAAAAATATTACCCAACAGGCTGACGTGCTGAGAAGTAGGCGCGCTGGTTGCGTGTCCTCAGGTGGAACAATTGTCCGATAAATTAGCAGGCCAACAAGAGGAGGGCGCCCAGAGGCTGGCGCTGAATCATTAGCAATTAGATTCATTAGATTTGCTCCGTTGGCTCACCGCTGTTGGAAATGTTGGCAACTCCCAATGTGGAGAAGCCGCCGCGGAAGAGTAGCTCAGGCTGAGGCTGAGGGCGAGCTGGCCAGGCGGCATGAAAAGGCGCGCCTTGCGGTGTGCAGCCCGAAGGAATTGCGGCCCAATTGGACCACTTTCACGGTCCCAAAGGCTTCGTGGCCGGGGACAGTGTTCGGCTGCTCTGCTCTGAAGAGGGGCGGCCACTTTGCGTTTGTCGCCCGGCAAACTGGGCTCACGAGCGAGCCCTTTTGCATGAATGGAACTGCAGCGCCTCAGTGGCGACCAAAGCTGGGGAGCTGAGGATGCGGCGGCCAACTGGCCAATGGGCCAATGGGCCGATCTTCTTCCCCTTCAGCTGGCTCGCAAGGATGGGCAGATGTTGTCGCGCCTGTTATCTGTTATCTCTCTCCGAGCGCCAAGTGCCACCGGGCGGCGGGCGGCGATTAGCGGCGGGGGGCGGGCCGGCGGGCAGAGGCGAGGTGCGGGTGGGCGTGGCGGCGGGACTGAATCGTTTGGATGTCGCGGGCCGGCTCGTTTGGGTGGCCTGAGAGTTTCCTGCCTGGCGAGTGGACGGGCCACCTTGAGGCCGAGGGAATTCTCACGCTCGGGGCCAGGCTGCACTTGGATGGTGCGCCTGAGCCGGCCCAATGGGGGTGGCCGGGGGAGGCGGCGCCGCGCGGGCGCAGGCGGGCGTGTGCGGCCGAGCAGTGTTCTGCGCGGCTGTGCGCTGAGCACAAGTGTGTTGTGTGCGCGCGGCCAATCGACTTGGGCGGATGCGCGCAGACTGTATGCACTGCAGACTGTGTGCGGCAGACTGTGTGCGGCGCGCCTTCCAACTGTGTTGCGCCTGCTCGTCGTTGCAACCGGCAAGCGCAACAGTGCTTAGTGATGGCCAGTCCTAAGGAGCGCCAGTTGGTGTGAGAAAGGCAAAGCCGATTGGGTCCAGCGACACACTCAACAAGAGCCAACAACTGGCCGCCCGAAAATCCGCCAGCCTGAGAAGCCGACAAGAAACGAAGGAGGCAAAAAATAAGCGTCAAAAAGGCCTCCTCTCAGTTTAGGCCCATTTTCTCACGTGTCCACAACAACAACAACAACAACAACAACAGACGAGAACAGAGAAGAAGAAGCAGAAGAAGAAGAGGAGGAGGAGGAGAAAAGAAGAGGAAAGAACTGCCAAAGAGCTTCACCTGTTTTTGTGCAAGTCTGTCTCTCGCTGTGTGTTGTCTTTGCAATTGTCAGTGTGTCTTGACGCAGACCAGAACAGTTGGCCAAAGTTGGCGCGAAAAGTCGACCGAGTTGCTGGCCATTCCGCAGAGATTAGGTCCGCCAGCTCGTCCAACAGAACAGAGATTAGGCGCAGGAGAGACCATTGCTGGAGGAGTTGCCTGAGTGACTGTGTTCGGAGACAGTCCAGTTGAGCTCAGTTAGTTGCCAATTGCACGAGACAGTGTCTGGCCAGTTTGGGCCGCTTTTGCTCAAAGTTCGTTCGGAGGCCAAAGAGTTGCAAGTGATGCAGCAAAAGTGCAATAGAAGGCCCCTCATTTGTCTCTGTTGGTCACTTTGTTGGTCACTTGGGCAGCTGTGAGGCGAGCTAGTTTGAGAGAGAGAGTTGCGAAGAGAGAGTGTTGTTTTTGTTGGACGATCTGTGGCGCGATCAGAGACAGTCTTCGGGGCTGGAAAGATAAAGCAGCGAAAGAAGAGCGAGAAAAGAAGAGGCAAATTGGCGTCAAATTGGACATTTCTTTGGCAGCTGCAAGCAGAGACTATCACTAGTGTTTGCAGATTGAAGAATTGCGCAAGAATTGCAGCAAAAGTGCAGAAGAAGTGCGGCAAAAGTGCAGCAAAAGTGCGCAGAAAAGAGGCCAGCAAAGAGAAGCAGAAACAGACACTTGCCGGCTGCTTGAGGCAACAACTAATTATCTGCAGAGACAAAGAAACACGAGCATCAAAAGGGTGAAACTTGGCCCAAGCGAGACTGTCTAAGGTAAGTGGGGCCTGCAACAAGCTTGTGTTACACTTAGAGTTCCCGCGGGCACTTTCTGGCCACTTTTTGGTCGCTTTTTGGTAGATTTCTGTTCAATTTTTGGCCTTTCTTTCCTCAATTTCTGCCCACTCTTTTCCGGTGCTCGTCCTCTGAATTGGCGAGACACTGTCTTGGCGCAGTTGATCGCCCGGAGCGAGCCGGCCGATGGAAGTGGGCCGGCTCGACGGCGCATTTGGCAGTCTGTCTGTCTGTTGTGGCGTTTCAAGATTGCCGATTGAAGATTGGCGGCCGCAGATTGGCGATGAGGAAAGAATGGAAAAAAGTGTTATTTCGTTTCGTGACAAAACGAGTGCAACCGGCGGCCAAAGAGCGGCCGGCGAGGAGCCAGAGCGGCCAGAACGGCAACAAGTGGCTGTCAATCAAAGCTGGGGGATAAAAATAGCCGCCTGTCGAGTTGGGTGAGCGTCTTGAGAGCGAGAAAGAGCAAGAGAGCAAGAGAGAGAGAGAGACAAGGAAAGCTGAGTCGAGTTGAGTTTGGTGGAAAGGGATTGCGATTGGGCGGCGGACAGTGAGCGGTGGGCAGTGGGTCCTTGCGGTGCTTCTGGCCGCCTCGCTGGACGTTCACTTTTGCCCATTTTTGCCACTGCCCAGCGAGATGGAGCCAAATGATTGGCCGTCTTGGCAGATCGGCGGCCGCAGATTGGCCGCCCGAGGCAAAGAGTGTGCCTGCTGCATTGGAGACTGCACTGAAAATTGCATTGGAAACTGCATTGAAAGTTGCATTGGAAACTGCACTGTGTTGGGCGGGCGCGCAAGTGCAGCAGTGACAGGCCACTCACAGTGACACGCACACGGCGCACACAGTCCCCGGCGAACATTTGCATTCAGCGCACTGTTTCGGCCTCGCACACTGAGGCGCATTCAAAGGCGCATTCAGTGGCGCATTGGCAGAAGCAAGCAGGAGACTGCGCCAGACTAGCAGCAGTCTGCGGTTGCTAGTCCTCCAGTTGCTCCTCAGGGCCGATCGGGCGCCCTTTGCCGCCGCTCACCTGCGCCGGTGTGGGAAAAAAGAGGCCAACTTCCTGGGCCGGCGACATGCAAATGAGCGAGACGCCGGCCCTAAGGTCTGCCTGTCGCCAGAGCTAAGCTGCGGCTCGGCTCAGCGGCGGTCGGCCCAAGGAGGAAACGGGCGCCTCCAGCGAGCTCAGGCTGGCGCCACTGCTTAGCCGCCGCCGCCGCCTGGCTTGTGTTGTTGTTTGTCCGGCAAGGGTCGCCCAGAGGAGGAAGATCTCTTCATTTGGGCCGGCCCTTAGCTGCGGCGCGCGTGTGGCTCGCCGTCCAGTGGGCCGCCATAACGCCGCCTCGGCGCCACAATAATGCCGATAATGAGGGGGAATAAATTATGCGGCCGGCTGGACAGTTGGAAGTGATGTTGTTGTTGTTGTTTACCTTGCCCAAGTTTGACGTTGGCCGAGCTTAGGAGCGGCGCGCAGGAACGCCTTAATTGCTCATTGTGCCTGGCTGGTCGTGCGCCTTCGAGCTAGACTCTCGCGCGCTCTGGCCAGGCGCTCTTAGGAGACGTTTGAGTTTGAAAAATGGCACTTGCGCGCCCGCAACACACTCGCACTCACCAAACGCAGACAGTGGCTGCCAGTCGGCCGGCCGCAAACCGCAACCACTTGGCAAGTCACTCAATCATGGTCACTCTCCGCCAGCTGCCAGTGGCCAGCGAGCACGCCAAGCTCGCTCCTTGAGCTTCTAGTTAGCTCGCCAAGCTCCCAATTGGCTCGGCGAGCTTCCAATTGGCTTTCCGGGCCAACTGGAGGCAGGCAATTCGAGCCGAACGGGCGCCCGCTGGAAACAGGTGCAGCCAGGGCGCCGCTGGTAGTGAGCGGCCGGCGAGCACCTGTTGCCGAGTGTTTCCGGCGCGCTGGTGATATATGTCGAGCGGCGGCGAGTGAACGGGCGAAGGAGGGCGAGTGGGCACGCCGAGGGGACGCGCTGGAGACTGCCTTTCGGGGTGCTTGAGCGCGCGTTCAGACTGTGTCAAAAATAGGGTTACATTTGTGGGCAGCTTTGTGCAGGAATTTATCACCATACTTTTGGCGGACGGTGCTCTTGGTCGCCGCAGACTGTCCGCGGCCGCACACAGTCTGCGCCCGCGCGCACACCTGCCAATGCAGTGCAGTGCAATGCGGTGCACTGAATGCACTGCTTTGAATGCAGTTTTGTGTGCAGTTTCGTGCGCTTAGTGCACGCTCTGTGCTCTTTGGCCGCCCAATTGGCCAGCCAATTTGAATGGGCGCGCGAGTGTCACTGGACCGATTGGGCGACAAAGTGGACACTTGGCGCGCCGGCGAACACACTCATTTTGTCACTCACTCTTGGCCGTTTGGACTCCACTTGTGACTGTCTTGAGAGACTGTTGTGAGACTCCCAAGACACTGACAGAGCAGTGCAGAAGAACCAGTCGCCGGCCCACACTAACCGACCGCTTAATGTCTATCCAATGCTAATCAAATGGCCTTAGCTCGCCGAGCGGCTGACGAGCAGCGGCCGAGCTTCCTTGGCGGTTGCGGCGACGGCGGCAACTCGACCATGTCGCCCAAGAGCTGGACGGGCGAGCTCGGCGCGCGCCAAACACCTTCGGCCAGAGGACGTGATTTATGGACTACGCGCGGCTCGCTGATTCCCCGGCTGGCGGCCCGCGAGCCGCCCACTCGCGCCACCCGAACGCAGCAGCGCCACCAGAGCGCCGAGCTGGCCACCTCGCCGCCCAGACGCGCCCTCTCCCTGCTGGCCGCCCAGGACAAGCAGCAAGCCCCGCCCACCCTTAGGGCCGGCTCGCTGGACCGCTGGAACGCGCGGCGGGCGCCCAGCAGTCCAGCGGTGCAGTGGCGGCCCGCCGGAAGCGGCCAGAAGGCGGAAGGGCGCCAGGTGGGGGGCCGCGTGGAGCGCGCGAGCAACGGCGGCTCGGCGAGGGTTGGACTCGATGCGGGAGCTAAGGAAGGAGCCAGGGCAGAGGCCAAGGGAGGAGCCAAAAGGGGAGCCCACGGGGGAGCCAAAGGGTCGCGCTTCCGCCAGCTAAGGTGAGTAGAGCTTTTTGGTTTAAAAAGGCCACTCTGAGTGCAGCGCTTAGAGTGCGTGCTTCTTGTGGTGCGCGCGCCAGTCGCACGCTGTCAGACTGCATTGAATGCAGTGCGTGGAACAGACTGTGTTCAAAAGACTGTGTTCAGCAGACTGTGTTCGCAGCTGTGCGCCGCACCCAGTCTCTAGTGTGCACTGCGCACTGTGCGGCAGACTGTGTGCGGCGCTCGATCGATCGGCCGCAAGTGCGCCCGATCAATCAGCGCAGCGGGCGCACCTTCTCCTTGGGCGCCCTCGTCTTTAGAGTCCACAGTTTGGACCACTTTCTCCGCGCCCTTCCGGCTCGTCTGGCCGCCCGCCCAACGCCCAAGCCCAACCAACTCGAGCCGGCCCACCATGGACGCGGGCCGGCCGCCAAACGGGCGAGCTCGTGAATTGCGGCTCCCTCTTTGCGGCTCACCTCTGGCCGCCCATCTAGTCTTGCCGGCCTTGCCAGCCGAACGAGCTCCATTTGGAGCTGCCCCACACTCGCCGCTCCAAAGGGCCGCCCAATCGCCAGTCCAAGTCGTGACCGCCGACTCGCAGCAGCCAGTCTCAGGCCGCCCTGAACGCGGCCAGTCCACTTTCAGTCTTTCCGGCGCTCACGACTCGCCAACCGGCCGCAAGCTAAGGGCGCCTCCTCGAAGCCCACCCTAAGCTCCGGCGCTGGCGAGCGTCTTTGCGGCGCCACGCCCCTTTGGCGCCAAACACTCGCCGAGCGAGCGGAGAATGCGCCGAGAATGAGCTAGACGATGAGTGGCGCAGATAAGCCTCGGCTGATGCAATGCTCAATGCAATGGGCGCAAAATGAATTATGATAATTAATCCGCAGGCCCAATTTGTTGCCAATCGAGCGGCCAGCTCTCTGCTCTGCTCTGCTTCACTTCCGGCGCTCATTCAAACGACGACTAGAGGCCACTTGGAGCGCCCACCTGTTTGCGGCTAATTGTCGTCGCGTGGCCGGCCACTTGGCGCGGCGAGCTTAGTGCTTCCGGCGAGTGCGCGAAGACTCGCCGCTCGGCGCCTGTGGGCCAACGGTGGCCGGCAAGAGTCGTCGGCAAGAGTCATGATTGCCGCGGGCCAATCGGGCGGCGGAAGCGAGCATTGAGCAGAGGAGGCGGCGGGCGTCAAACGGTAAGAGGGCGCGCGGCGTGGCTGCTTGTTGGTCGAGTCTGGCCGGCGAGTGTTCGAGAAACTGGAGCTCTGGAATGCACTCCAGTTACTTGCAGTTGCTAGCAGTTACTGGCAGTCACTGGCAGTTACTTGCAGTTGTTCGCAGTTGCTCGGCCTTTTCAGCGCTTTCAACAATCAAAACAAACTCTCTCCAGTTTGCGCACTGCCAAAATGACAGTCCCAACTGCAGACTGTGTGCGGCGCACAAACTCACTGCAGACTGTGTGCAGTGCAGACTGTGCGCGCCGCCGAACTTGAGCACTGCGGCCAGTCACGCACTGCGCCGCATTGACACAACGCGCGCGCAACACACAACACCTAAGCGCCGGCGCACCTGCCACTTGTTGCGGGCCCGCGTCGGTTCAATTTGCGGCCAGCTCGGCCGCCCTCGAGCATGGACTGAACTGCCAAGGCGCAGTCTGTGTGCGGCGCGTGCTCGCCGGCGCCCAATTATCTCGCCGCGCCGCAACAGGCGCCCCGCCGGATCCGCCGCCGCCGAGGGCCACTTGTGCCCGTCTGTCCACTTGAGCCGGCCTGCCTCAGACGCGCCTCAGACCAGCTCGGGCAGCTCGCCCCGGCCAGCCCCAGACACAAGTGCGTGTGGCCGCCCGCCCCAAGCAGTCCCCAAGCACTCGAGACGCCCACAGAGCAGCCGCCTGTTGCGGGCGCCTCTCGGGCGCTCTTTTGGATACTTTATGGCCCATTAAGTGGACCTCAGGTCGGCCCTGTTTGCTTCGTCTGCTCGCCGCCAACAAGGAGCTCTCTTGGTTGAGCCAACAGTGCTCACTGGGCTCACTCTGATTGCTCGTCCAGTGAGACAGTGGCGCACACAAACAGAGACAGACAGACAGACGGACGATCAAACTGGCTGGCAGGCAACAAATCGGCCAACAAATTCCTCCTGGAGAACAACAATTCCATTATCCTCACTCGCCGGCCGCTTGATCGCTTCATTCCACTCGCAACGGCCACTCGAGGGCCCAAAAAAAAGCTCTTAGGCGGCCGCCAAACAGCACTTGGCCTCCCTCTCGAGCTGTGCTGTGTGGCCCCGCAAGCAAGGCCCAAACAAGCCAACTCTGCCGCCAGTCTTTCCTTCTAATTGTTCTCCTCCCCTTCAACAGGGGATCACCATTCTCTCGAGTCTCGTATTGTTTTCACATCTTTTATTTCCCTCCTCGCGCAACGAACAACCTTAGACCAGCTCAAGGAAGCCAACTTTTGGCCCAAGTTTGCCGCATTTGCGCCCAATTGAAAGCCCCAAAATGCTTTCAATCCCACTCAACAGGTGGCGCCCAAAGCTGCGCCTGCGCACTAGTCGGTCGGGCCACTTGTTCTCTTGGGCGGCCCAAGTTTGGCCTCTTGGCTGGTCTGCGATTGCGCGCCAGCGAACTGTCGGCGTTCGCTCGCGCGGGCCCATCCTTAGCCTCGGGGCACTCCTACGAACTTTGACTTTCAAGTTCGCCACAAACAACAGCCCGTCCTCACTCGCGTCACATTGCCGCCCACTTGCAACCATCTCATCTTTGCTCACAGTTACCTCATCTAAGTCAGTCCAAGGGTCAGTTTGTTGAAAATATTCTTATTCTTATCCGCCCAAGTAGACAACACGTGTTTTCTCACTGAGTTGAGTAATTGAACCGGTGTTTCAGAGAAAAATAGACCGAGTATTGTTTCATGTGAGACAGTTGGGAGATAGATTTCGAGCTAAGACTATCGGCAACATGAATCCGAACCTTCGTTATGGAACTCAAGCACTCGTCAAGAGCTAGAAAATCTGCTAATCAAGAGAGACAAGAAACATAATGATCACTCAAGATAAATCCAACATATTGGCCACGGAACGATGCCGAACACGGCACAGATTCTCCTCACCCAACCTGCTTGCGACATCCCACAGCCAGACCATTGTTGATTCGCGTGAAAATTCCCGCAAGCCGCCATCAGAAACAAGCCACACAGCTGAGAAACAGCAAATCATGATGCAAGACAGACAATGTCGATGGAACTCATGCTGGAATGGCCAATCTTTGAATGGAGAACTGCTGTACAAAACCGTTAGGGCCTCACGTGAACGGCGTCTTGTGGCCCAGGCTACCTCGAGGCCCCAAAGGTCGATAGAGAATATTTGGCCAGGAATCGAGTCTGATCGAGCGATCTTAATGCAAGAAGCACAAATGCCAAAAGACTCCATAAGCGATGAATCCAGAACCAGTGAAGACGACCCGCTGAGAAATCCTCTCTACGCTTCAGTTTTGGGAACCAGTAAGCAGCTGCAGGCCATAAGTAGATGCAATAGCAGAAAGAGTGATCTTGGGAGGGAAGAGCAGAGGCCTCCATCATCAAATCAGACTCTTCAATCGAATAGATCTACCACCATATCGTCGGAAGATCGACATTTGCAATCACACGTGAAGTCTCTCAATTTGGGCTCGTGCGCATCATTTTCCTCCACATCCCTAAACACATCATCGAGCGTCCAAATGAACAGTCTAGTTGAGCGTTGTCTTGAAGTTCAGCGTGCCATAAAAAACAATGGGAATTTGTTGGAAATTGCTCAACCTGTAGAGTCAACATCATCTAATTGTTGTTGGTCCTCCTCCAAGGATAATTATTCAAATTTTACCATTAGTCATGGAGGCAGTCTTTTTCCAAATGATAATTTGAACGAGCAACAAGAAGAAATAGTGCACCGAGAAGATGATCGGTATGGAAAGGAGAAGGATCAAGATACAAACAAGGAAACGTGAGTAATTGAATGGCGTAAAATGGCCAGAGAGGGCAATTTGAGTGGAATACTTTGCTTTTGGTGCAGTAAATCTTACTTAAGGCATTCTTTTCTGGCCAGATTGTTTGGGCTAGCTGTGTTCGGGCGACAAAGGCACACTCTGCACAATCTGCTGAGCTATGGGCATTTAAGAAAAAGATGCAATGTTTTCTTCAACCCTGCAGACTATCAATAGCGAGATTCGAGCGGCAATATTAGGAGATTGCTGCATTCCGCTCATTGTTGTTGTAGGAGATTAAAGGAAACTACTTTTGGCCGATGGTTATAAAGTAAAGTAAAGGCCGAAGAGCAGGAAAGAAAGAGAGAGAGAGAGAGAGAGAGAGAGAGAGAGAGAGAGAGAGAGAGAGAGAGAGAGAGAGAGAGAGAGAGAGAGAGAGAGCT
>Ga0058701_10000023_pt1 | contig 106783 bp, 86 predicted proteins | sample AgamicOrMae_FD_97039 | JGI IMG/M metagenome (GOLD analysis project Ga0058701, IMG submission 97039) | Agave microbial communities from Guanajuato, Mexico - Or.Ma.e | ecosystem: Host-associated > Plants > Phyllosphere > Phylloplane/Leaf | place: Guanajuato, Mexico | collected 2012-06-04
CACGGTGGCTCGCTGACACACTTGCGGTCGGCGCAGTTTCTCAGTCCAGTCCTCCACCTCCCCCCCCCCTTTCTACAGAGGTTCAGCATTTCTTCGAGTGTAAGTCCCGAGAGCCCTCGTTGAAGCGCAGGTGTTATGCCGTGCCAAGCTTGGCATCACATGGCGTCTGCAACGTGCGCCGCGATGGCGCCAAAGAGGGCGTCTTAAGCGCAAGCCTTGGCCCTGGACACGCGACCGGCTCAGCCTGTATAAAAAGCCAGCCAGAATCGATAGAAAAGTGTTCAAAGTTGTCCTACTGTCCAAAGTCCTCTACCCGACTGTCTAACTGTCCAACATCCTGCCACACTGCCCCCTCCGGCACCACATTCTTGGTAGCAGAGGGTGGTTGGATACGCCGACCCCCTCATCAGCGGAAGTATTCCGTGTTGAATCATTCATAAAAATCAGACTCACGCTGTATTTTCAACACAACCCTCGAAGAATCACGTTTACTCGATCAATCATGCCGAAATGTCAGACAAATCAGCACCGACACCAACGTCGGCGACGTCAGCAAGACCGTAGACAAGATCTGTGACCGTATCTCACTCGCCACGAGATTTGTGCCTCACATTCATAACTGTGAAGAGATCTAACAATTCATATACGACTTCGAAATGGCTACCAACGAGCTCTCTTTCAAGCAGGTCGTATTAGCTGCCAACAAAGCCTTCCTTCTATCCCGACATCGCGTCTGGTTTGACTCCGTCAGGGCAAACCTGACAAGTGAGAGAAAGCCGCTGACCTGGGCAAATCTAAAAAAGCTCTTGTGGATCGCTATGCGGATTCTGACGACGACGTCAGGTGCCTCATTAAATTGAGGTCAGTGCAGTTCAAGGCTGACGTTATGCAGAAGCTGTATGACTTCGTTGAGGAATTTCTGTCCCTTTGCTCATGCAGTTTTCCCTCAGAGAGGAACATCGAGTCACAAATTAAGTTTATCATATCTACTTTGCCGATAGGAGTCAAGGAGCCTTGATTACATCTCCCGACGTTCGGGAACCGAGTAGAGTTGAGGACATCTTCATGGGTGTCAAGGTTTATGATCAGCTTGGATCAACTCCATCATCTAACGCCCTAAAACCAGAGCGTGCAGAAGGGAAAGTACTCGTCAGTCTGTTGCAAGGTATAAGTACGAGGCTAGAGCAACTCAAGAAGCTAGGTGAAGGGGAACGAGCACCTGTGGCTGCGATCGAAAATGATAACTGGCAGAGACAGCCTACACCCTCTACAAGCCCCCGATCAACACGACGGGCAGTCTCTCCTGGTTAATTATCTGACAATCGCGGTTATCTTGCGTCACCAGAAAGGCATTCGGACCATCGTAGGAGCAATTATGAAGATGAACGTGATTATTGGTCAGGTAAGTTCCCCTCGAGCATTCAATGATGAGGAAAATTACGCCAAATTCGGTAAACTACCTGGTCCTCGCCGGAGCTGCAACGCTAGGCATCGGGATCGGCATTGTCCCATGAATTTAAAGAACCAATGGCGCCTGCATCAAGCACCCATCCGCTGAATGCACTCAAGGATCACTTTCAGCAAAGTTTATGATCAATCAGACAATCCATAGCGTCATGATTGGTACTGGCGCCAGTATATCTTGCATCCCTGAATTAGGCCCTGTGGTGCTGAGATAGCAATCGAGTCAATCATTTCGATATTGAGCGATTGTCATTCGAAGTGGAAGTGGCGCCGCAGACAGAGGTGGAAGTGGGGGAAAATTCTGCAGTCTCCAGAGCGGCAAACGAGACGACGAGGGGAAGCTGTTGCGAAATTTCAAGATTTGCCCCCAACCTCTTGGGCTGCCTTTTCCCCACTGCCTCTTGTGCTCCGCTTGCACACCACTGGCTTCATGTATTGCTCAACTTTTTCTGCAAAACACGCTAACCCCACGCAGACCAAAAAATTTCACTACTATTGGGGTGTGTCTCCTTGTCAGTCTGATTGTTGGAACAGTGAATTTGATACAGAAAAAAGGGCCGGCCAGGACGAAGCCGCAAGACAACAAAAGGCTGCTTGGCATCTTTTTCAGCTGCTCTCTCTCTCTGTCTCTCTGTCGGCCGTTCAGCTGCGAATCGTCGCGATCTTTGACCAGTTCGTGGTCTCCACTCTTGCCTAGTCTAATCTGGTTGTCGTCGACAATTTGCGCTGCTCGTTGCAGCCTGTTGCGCGCAACCCACAACACAAGTCCACCTCCTCATGGTGCAACTAGAGCAGAGGTGCAGCCAGTCCAGAGCAAGCCAATCGGGCGGCACATAACACAGAAAGCCAACTGGATGCGCGTGTAAACTCCACCCGCTAGTGTTGATGGCACTGCTCCTTACTCACGCTGATGGCGTGGCCTAGGGTGTCGTTCGGAGTGATAGACCAAAGAAAAGAATAGTCGGCATGTTTTAGTCGAAAATTGGGCTTTATTAATACTCAAATTTAGATACACAGATGTTCGAGCGCTGCCTTCGGCAGCGCTTTGGAAAGTTGGCCTGGTTTTAGTGGAACGAACAGTGGGCTAATTGGTGTTGTTCACGTGTCGATCCTGTCTGGGCAGCTCGCTAATCGCGCATCCAGTACGGGTGGCGCCTAGCCTTGCCAAGCCAAAAAAGTAGACTGCCGGAGATTTAGAGAGAGGTAGGCACACGCTCTGCCTTGGCAAAAGAGTCACACACAAGCACAACAACAACAATCACAACACCGCCTAGCCAACCAGCTTAGCGCTCCCCGACAAACCGGACCACTGTCTGTGGCACGAGCACGCGAACCAGTCGGCCAAATTCGGCGCCAAATTACCAATGCAGCTAGTCTACCTGGCGCCCAACTTCGGCCCGGCTCAAGCGGGGCCAAACAAATCGTGCCCGCTGCATCACTTGGGCACCCTAGAGCATGGCACCGGATCGATTGCCTCTTCAAAACGTCCCCCAAGGGAGCATCTTGAGCTGAAAAATCTGACAAAGGAGCTCCGCTTCTCGTGCACCTCTTGACGGCGGCCAACAAAAACTCGATTCAATTTGCTTTGGATGGAAGATTCTAGATTATAAAATAGACACAAAGAGATCAGGAAGAGTAACACAAGCACTCTCTCAAACTGCTTCAATTTTCCCTCTCCGTCTGTCTGTCTGATTGTGTTGTAACATAATATGCCTCATGGACTCAAGGACATAATAATGAGTTTGGCATGACTCATCGCTGACGTCTGGATGACGTCAAGCGAATCAGTGCGCATACTCCGCTATTCAAGGACATCAGCGAGTATATAAGGAAGCGCAAAAGAGTCTAACATCGAGTCAGATGTCCATCACCACAAGAACATAATAAAAGAGTTGAAACATATACTCTATGCGTGACTAGAATTTATTTAGGAGTGAATCGTCACTTCTGGTAGTAATCACCCCATTCTTTTATTTCCAACCTCCCCTCTCTACAGTTTGTTTGTGTCTGTGTGAAAAGTGCAACAGTTTAGAGTGTGGTTTTTAATTCCTGCTGCCATTTGAGAACTTTAGTTGGAGGGAAAACTGACCATACAAAACCGAGACAATCAGGCGCTAAGTCACTGCATCAAATTGACGCACCACTCACTCTCATGAGAATCGCTGCCCTTCCACACTCACCTACTCATGGCTTTCTGATTCTAACAGGCCCACTCCGAGGGGGAAAAGTTGGAGCTAAGAAACCCTCTCATCCTACTCCAGGCTCTCCACCGGCCGAGTAGCGCAAATGAGTTCGTCTGCCAGTCTAATCCTCACATACTTGCACTAATTTCTCCAACTTCCAACACTGGCCGAGATATTTTCATCCCTTTGTTTTGTATTGTATCTAACGACAGACGCCTGTCTTGGTCTCTTGTGGCAATGCGACTGAACGCTCATTGGAGAAGCAAGCCCACAATGATTTCTCCTGCTTTTTTCTCTCCCAGAAAACCCTATCAACTTAGAGCATTGTCGCGAGGCGTGTAAGATGATGTAGCAGTTGGTAGTCATTTTTGATTATAGTCTCTAATCTAGCAGACATTTTGTCAAGCCTTGTCCCTTTACAGTGGAGAGAAAACCCCTAATCTCCCTTGTTGTTTTTCGTGAGTGGTGGTTGAAAAGGCAAAATAGAAACTCCAGAGTGCCAAAATGGTAGTTGATCTGATGGGAGCAACCCGGCATCCCAGTAAAAGACTCAGAATAACTATGAGGCTTGGTGGTCCTCAAACCAAGGATCAACTTATGTGTGAAGCCCAATGCGAAAAATATTTTCGGTTATGATACCCTCATCGGTATGCAACAGTTGATGCTATTTGAGATCGACTCAAAATTCTCTCCTGGCGGTACTCAAGTCCTCCAGAATGGAGAGTCGATAGATAAAGAGGCAGCGCTAGGCAGACATTCTCATGCATCAATGAGAGTTCTCGAAGCAGAGCGTTCATAACATGCATTTCCAGAAGTTGGCAGAATTCTGTACGATTGCAAGGGAGTCTTCACAGGCATTAATGATGACCCGATGCAGGTCGAACCGATGAGGATTTTGACTACGCATCATAGATTCATATTCAGCAAGTCAAGACTGAAGACTAATGAGGAAGTTGAAGCCATGAAGGTCCATATCAACGGTCTACTGGACCATTATCGGGGCCTCTCAGTCTGGATATTTAGCAAACTGCTGAGCACTACTGCTGGCTCATACCGGGAAATAATCGCACCACTTGGATAGTTGTTAAATATGTAACTCCGTTCGAGAAGTGAGAGTAGGCTGAGTATGTGACACAAGTTACAGAGACAAGAGTTTATTAAACCAAGGTGGGAAGCTACTCATGAGATGTCGGAGCACAAGTCTGTCTTTGAGGCGCCCTGCGCACTACTCTAAACGCCTTGCCATCTGGTCGGTTGGTCTTCTTCGACATCGTAGGGGCCATGCGAGGTAATGAGTACATCTCAGCCATTGATTGCACACAAGGATTCTACCAGCTTGTTCTCGACCCTCAAGATAAGCACAAGATTGCTTTAAGTACGCCATTCGGTAACTTCCAATTCAAGAAATGCCCTTTCGGGGCTGGTCACCCGTGTGCAGAGTTTCAGGCAGCCATGAATTCCATAGTACATGCAAACCTGTATCAAAAGTCTGTCGTATATGTCGATGGCATACTTGTCTTCTGAAAGACCGGGTCTGACAACCAAGCACAATGCAAACTTAGATCGGATATTGAGACAACTAAAATCTGTCAAGAAATAGATTGACTAAATGGAGAAATCGGTTACTACCTAAATAGAGGGAATGATCCAACGTAGGATCTTGATAGAGTCCTTGAATTTGGAGCGCAGTTTTATTGATAAGTGGTGCAATAGTTGTATTACACTCGTTGTGATGAAATGACAATCTGATTTGATGGCTGAAAGTCCGCTCCAGCCAGACTAATTGATTTCCCAGATATCGAGAACAGGTGTTGAGAGGATTGTTGGGCACCTGTTAGACTCATTAATAGCAGATGGAATTTTCCCAAGCTATGTGCCATCTGGCTAATGTATTTGCCAGATGCCTACATGTAGTGGGGAAATTCCTGGACGTGTTCATCTGGATGCTCGATTAGATGAGTCATGATTATGATCTATAGAGGCACAGACCATAATCACGACAACGTAAAAATCAGGTCGGCAAAATGCTCTTTCCTCAAGCGTGGGGTGAGGTATCTGGGGTTCGGGATGGCCGTAGCATACGGCCTCAACAGGATAAGAGCGACACTCTAAAGAGATCTAGTCTTCCTATAGATGAAAGTGAGCTCCGCTCAGTCATAGGGAAGTTGAACCTTTACGCTCGATTCATCGAGAACTATCTTCGAAAACTAGAACCTTCGAATTTGCCCCTAACGAAGGCTAAGGACTTCCAATGGACTGCTGGTCATTAGGAAGCTTCTGAGAACCTCTATTCGGGATTAGATACTCCACAATTGCACGAGCTTGCAGTCCCAGTTCATAGTAGGACTATCAGCTTGCAAATTGCTACTGATTTTTCGAAGTTATCCTGTCTGCTGGAGAGGGAGCATTGTCGATGCGAGCAGGCAAACTTCTTAGTGAACCTGAGGAAAATTAGTCCCATCTAGAGAAACAGATGCTAGCGCTTCTTTACGCAATCAAGAAGGTCAGATTGCTATCGAGTCCCAATAAGTTTTTATTGAGAGTAACAGACACGAACTTGGAGAAAATGATAAACGAGATTAACTACCCCTCTCGTATTGAGACCCTCATGCCTAAAATTCCTGTGCGGTTCGAAAAGTTCCAACTCGAAGTTTGCAAAGAGTACAAATCAGATTCAAAATCAGATACCCGCATTTACATCTCTGAAGAGACGTTTTATATCGATGGAGATTGTGCGTTCAATGGTGAGCCGCATTGTGTCTTATGTTGGGCCATCAGCCGAGAATGACAACCAGTTGGAAGTGCAGAGAGGCGGAAGGACGACTACTTAGAGTGATAAAGAAAATTTGGAAATTAGACGATTTATTCGCATATTTTTGTTTTATTGGACTGGCTACTGATACAAGAATTTTGGAGCTTTATATCGTCGCTCAGAGTTGTTCTGACGTTGATTCAAGTGCTTAACGAGAGCGTCACACTGTCTACTTGTTGCACTAGCTCGAACGGCGCACTTGCAACCAGGCCAAGTTGGGACCCTTGTGGGTGTCCAATTTAGCCCGTGGTCGCGCTGCGGCTCGTCCCTAAGTACGAGTATTGGCCCAATTTATCGTCTCATTGCTCAGCCAGTCTATCTACTCTATTTCTGGCCCATCGGGGTGTTCGAAAAACGCTGTTGCAATTATCCATATGTCTGTCTAGTTGGAGTGCCAGTGGCCAGCGGGCCCTTTCGGCGGCCGCCAACCTCCTGGCTCTCCCTTTCTACATTTCTGGCTACTGTGTTCTGACTTGAACCAACGCATGCGCTTGCGCACTGGTCCATTGCTAAACTACTTGTGGAAGTTACCTACCCATACATGGTGTACGTGAGGGTATGCTGGGGCCTAGGTGCAAGCCCGATTGGCGCCCGTCTCGCCGGCGTAGCAACGCATTCGAGGTTGCGGATTTTTTAATGTTAGTAATATCAATTCAATGCAGTCAAAATCCATCTGGACAGAATCTGGTGGGGTACGATCATTTTGAGGGCTCAAGTTCGTCGAGTGTTTCCGAGAAAAGCACAATCCATGGATGCATATCACGCACAGAACGCACCAAAAGGTACACTCATCGACAGGATTTCTGTCTCTCTTGATCTCGCCTTCGGTCGTCTCACAGATCGTATTTTGAAGCGTCCGCGGGTGTGCCAAGTTTCCTCGAATCGGTGAGTCGGCCCGACTAAATTTCGAGCTGGCACCACACCTGATTCGCCCGCGCAGCCAACTGATAACTGTGACACAAATTCTGTCAATGGCTGTACATAGTGCGCACAAAAGCAAACTTTGAGGGGGCGTGTCCGGAGTTAACCCGCTCAGGGTAATGGCAGAAAATGTGCTTTTCGGCGCATTGGTGCTTTCTGGGCGCGTCCAACGAAACTTTTGCCCTATGTGCGTGCCGTCTTGGGCAAGATGAGTTGTGTGCGGGGGCGCCCCTTTTGTGCTTTCGGCAAAAGCACACCAGGACCAACCCAGGCAGTCTTTGCAGCAATGGAATCATGGTTCATCGGATCAACCATCGCGACCGAGCCGATGGAGTTTCCAACTGCCAACGAGCATTAAGCCAAATGCCACTCCACATCCGATTCTGTATGCAATTACCGCCGCACATCAGGACGCTGAAAGGATCAATGTTCCAAGCTTAAGAGGAGACAGGGGCAGGGGAGAAATCCGGCAGCCTTTGTTCTCATGGCAGAAACATAGAAAACAAAGGAATCAAAAGTCATTAATAATGCAGATCGGTCGACATGGATCGTTGATTCAATGTGCTCATCGCACATGACACCCAACAGGCGCTGGCCTCACCCCTATCGGAAGTTTGATTCAGTCATTGGTATCCGTCAGGGAAACGCTAGCCTTTTCCAAGCTCTGGATGTGTGATCACAGCTATTGGTAAGTTAAACCAGGACTTGTATGTGCCGGAGCTTAGCTCGAACTTATTATCGGTGTCTAAGGCCACAGATATGGACGCCTAATTCATCATCGATAGACAATCCCTGGTTATGAAGAATCAAGGTGTCAGGGTGATCACTGTCAACAGAGCTAGAGGAACTTACTACCTCAACCTGGAGATCGAGATGCCTGTCGAAGAGGTCCTAAAGACTGCTCCTCAACCGTGGCACCTGCGACTAAATCATCTTGCTGAAGACCTCGTGCTCAGGATGATAGACTATACAGCAATTAGGGGATTCGAACTGGCTAGCAAGGTCACTCGTGATTGCGCAGATTGAAAGCTGAACCAGTGGCAACGGGTCAGTCACCGAGCAAGCGCAGGTAATTCACGCCGACGTAATTTGTCCTCTCAAGCAGATTTGGTAGGGTGATGAACGTTTTATCCTGTACTTCCGCGACGAGTTATCAACATTCAGGTTCACCATCTGTCTGAAGCGCAAAGGACAGACTCCCCAAGCAATTAAGGGATTTCTTAACCAAGCAGAGATGGTGACAGGCAGTGAGTGTTCGAGATCAGTGAGTGATAATGGTACCGAGTTCTTGAGTGAAAGGCTAAAATCATTTCTCCAGTTCAAAGGGACTGAACATAGAACCAGCGCCATAGTCCCCCAGCAACATGGTGTCACCGAGAGGGCGAATAGAAGTCTTCTCACTCAGACTCCAACCATTCCGAATGCTTCGCAGCTGCCTACAACATTGTGACCCTCCGGGGTAGAGACAGCCACTTACATCTCGAGTCGTTGCCTTAAAAAGAATAACGAGATAACACAATCAATCTACAGAAATAAAGACTGCATCAAGGCTCTCCGGATGACTGTGAATGCTCAAGCAGCCATCTTTGAGAAGCAAACAAAATTCAATGACCAGATTATTTCCCACTTCCCACATCAAGGATATGATGAGGAGACTCAACCACAGTTCGTCGCATCTAGAACAAATCTGGGATAATAGTTCTGAAATAATGCACGACGTGTCCGAAATTAACATAGAGATCCAGAGAGACGCACATCTCCCAGGGGGGATCAGAGTCATTCAAGCGTGGACGTCAATACTGTCGCTTTTTCCAAAATCCTCAATTTTAAACGAGCAAGACTTGACGATTATCTGACTCAAGACACCAACTTTCGTGAGATAGGCAACAAAATACTCTCCTATTTCACGGATCTCGAATGAGATAAGAATATCAGGATAGACAAACCTATGTCCCTCAAAGAATATTTAGGGGACAATCAATTTCGCGAATATCAAGAGCCCCTATCCGTCTTTTCTCACACCACTAACAATCGCAACAACTTCACTAGGAACGAAATACAGGTCATAGACAATTATACAGTATCCTGAAGAACTTTGGAGCACAACAACAATCAGCAAAACTGATCAGGGAGAGGTCGGGGAACCGACGATATTAGATCAGGATGAGTATAGGGCAATCTGGTGCCACAGGAACCAAATCACTTTTGCAAACAAAACTATAGAATGTGGGGCAAATTGCTGAAGGGCTCTTCGTAAAGAAAGCGCCATCGTACCAGGCGTGCGTTTGGGTACTCCAACCTGAGGGCGTGACGCCTTGACATCTTTAGCGAGTTGCCATGCGATCAAAGAAGGTAGCATGGGTGCGGTGTCACACTCAGTCTTTCTTATGTAACAGATTTATCCAATAAAACCCAATAACTCCAACAGGTTATGGGTCCACACATGCTGATCACTTAGATATTAGATGCTTGTCACATTAGATTACCATTATACCATTCTTGAATTTTGTGTACCTGACTCGACAGAATCAATTTAGAGATTGAGTCTGATAGAGGCTTATCAGTAAGTACAAAGAAATCCAACGGTGAGGATTTCCTAGTTCGGAGAGAAGTTATTGAGTGTGTATTGATCGCGAGAGACATATATTATGTCTTGACCGGACCATCATCATCGGGAATGAAGGAAACAGAGGAAAAGATGAAGGTAGAGGAAGACGATGAGTGCGCGGGACCTATTGTCTTGCTATTATTGGAGCCTAGTATAGTCAGAATGGTCCTGTCTTGCCCCACTAGCCGGCTCATCAACATGGACAGCGTTTCCCACTTGCTTAGCGTGTTCTCTACCACTAGCTGGGATGGGATGTCTGTGCTGCTTCCCAAGCACGTTGGCATCTCACTTGGCGGTGTCCTCACCATTGCCCTCCTCTATCCTTAGTTTATATGTCAGACCATCCACAGATGATACTTTCATCATCTTCCCTATGGTCTGCCTGTTGATATGGGCTAGCTTCTCGTGCTAGAGATCTAGTGTTGCTCTCTGTGCAGAGTTCGCTTCCTTGATCACCCTCTCGAGATCAACCTTATACAGGTTGCTATCTGCGGTGGCAACGAACAAGATCTCGTCTCTTTTGTTCCTGAAGACAAAGTTGTCTCTATTAACCACTCCACAATTTCTATTGCTGACAATCTGCGACAATCGGCGGATCAATTGTCAACAATGTTGAAAGCTTTCGGAGATGGTGAAGAGAGCTCGTACTCGAGTGTGATCCTCGAAGGGAAGGCAAACTTTAACGTTTGGGCCTCCACTATGAAGGAACATCTAACGACTGCCGAACTCAACAAATTCGTCACTCACGGCAAGATAGAGGATAATGAGCAAGGCAAAGCTCAGGCCAACAAGTCGATGTTGATCTCAACGATCCCCCCAAGAGAACTGGAGAAAATAATCCATTGTACCTCAGCAAAGGAGATCTTGGGCATCTCTATGTCAGCCTATCGTGCCAAGACAGCCAAAGTCAAGTTAGAACTGATGGGCGAGTTGAACCAGATCAGGTGTTCAACCACTGAAGAGGTGACAGATGCTGTAAACAACATCCTAACGACCAAGAGATCATGGAGTCAACATGGATGACACTATGGTGATAAGTGCTCTAATAGATGCACTTCCGGAAGAATCCTAGTCCGTATCTCTACAAACTTGGAGCATGTTTGCCCCGGAACACAAAACGCTAGCGAAATATGTATCAAAACTCTCGGAGCGGATCAAAGCCCTCAGTGAGATTAAGAATTCAGCCGAGGCATTCCGAGCAATTAAGTTTCATCTAATGGTCAAGGCAGCCCGAATGGGCGTGACGATTGATTCGCGAAAGTGAATCGAACGCAAAATCGTCCAAGCAATCGTAGACCAGTTCTTAATGGGCAGCAACCAGCAATGGAAACTCAACGCCAATCTCAAGCCACTGATTCACGGGGGTCGGAGGCGAGAATATGCAACTACTGTCGTAAGCCCGAGCATTGGAAAGCTGACTGCAGCAAGTTGAAATTCAAGCAAGAGATGCAGAATTAAAACACACTCCAAGCAGAACTCGCTATGGTTGCGTCTTTGTCTGTTCAGCGGATAGACACTGAGCGCAAGAAGCCTCTGGTTACGGAATGGTTAGTTGATTCTGGGTGCTCGTCACATATGACACCAGATGCGAGCATACTATCTGATTTCAAGCAAATTGAGGATCCAGTGAATATCAAAATTGGCGATATCAGTTGTCTCAAGACAATTGGACAAGGATCGATAGCTACGACGATTGGTTGTTCAGACTTGTTTAGGGTTGAAGTCTCCAGAAACGAGGGTAAGTCCCCAGAAAGATGCGCAGGAGACAAGGACACCTTGAGGAGTAGGACTTACCCTCTTTTCCATGATTTTTTCTTCTTGTAACAAGTTGTAAACGCCTTAAGTTGATAAGTGCTGGGAACAATTGTGATCTATCTTGGCGCGCTACTTAATACCCGGCGTGCACTTCAGTGCGGCCCGTCTTACCCACTGCGAGCGTCCGTTTGCCGCTGCTCCTCGCCCGCCGAGCTTCTTCTCCACTCTCGGTGTCCGCCTCTATCTGATTGATGTGTATTGAGCACGAGATTACCGTCTACTCCCCGCATACGGCCTTGGATGCGATCAAGGGAGGCATCAACGACTGGCTGATATCCTCGTTCATGACATCGGAACAAGATAAAGTCTGGCCATTGATATATTCAATAAGTAAAGCGAAAACCTCCTGCCACTAGTGCTGTAGAGATGGACGACCTTGTTGGCGTCGGTTCCTGGATATCGGTGCACTCCTGGGCATCCACGACATCCAGGAGTCAGGTCCGCAAGAATTAAACCTTTTTTTCGTCGGTGAATAAAAGAGAATTCCAATCGGGATGAGAGAGTATCTATCTCTCGGCGAACTGCTGGCGGAGCCGCTTGTGCTCCCGCGATAGCACGATTTTCGTCTTCGCTTCTCCGTAAGAATTCGAAGCGGAAAGTCTCCTTTGAACCGTCGGAAGACTGAAGTGGAGCAGTCCGCACTCACTTTGAACCTTACGGGCCGTGACGCGCTCTCCATTTCTCAGCACTCTCGTTGCGGTTTTCTTCAGATTGCGTTCATCACGCTTTGTAGTCTCGAGATTTGGCCCGAGGCTACAAAGTTACCTTTTGCCTTCTTGTAATCGTCCAAGACCACTTTTTTGAGCGGTTTTTTGACTTACATGGAATATGGACCCGACTTTGCGATAGAATTTTATCGCTAGATACGCGATTCTGATCCGCCCTCTAAGATCTTCCGAAAACGCCATATAACAAGCGAGAAATCTCGTCGAAGATATTGAAAATAGATCTAACTATCGGAATAACCCCTGAATGCACATGATATTTGGACAGCGTGTGCATTCGACACCGAAATCAGCGTGGTCGATCTATTTTGACGCGTGTCGATCGCGTTGATAAGCCTTTTCTCTCGGATATTGCAAAAAATCACCTCGTTTGCGAATGAAAAACTTCTGAAGGTACAGTAGCTTACTGTACAAGTGTACAAATGTATGAGAACATGGGGTGAGAGACACTTCTTGGCAAAAAACTTTTCATTTTTATGTACACGGTAACAGAAATTCAAGCCGATTATTTCAATTTGTCGGCCAGTGTAATCTGTCGGAAAAAACTAGCAATGAATGTAATTAAAAGAAATGCTGCGCTCGCGTACGAATCGAAAAATGAATTGATGTATGTTTCATCGTATGACTGCCCTTTTATACTGCATGCTAGTTGTACGCCATGTGCGGTGTGCGCATAGGCCTGGGTATGTCCTCCATCAACTCACACAAATAGACTTGCTGAATTTTCCACATACACATAGAGTTGTTAACTGCAGACTGGCAACTGAATTTCGGAATGCGACCATTCAGTCCGGACTGTCAGTTCGGGCGACTGCTCCACCACGAACTGCCTGTCCAGACCGCACAATTTAGACCCGCGTTTCAGAGCGATGAGAGCCAATTATCGGCCACATAGGAAACTCCCGATAGTTGGATGAACAGACATTTTGCCGTAATTTCATCCGATGCAACGAAAAAGCGCCATTGTAAGGCCCAGAGTTGCCGGGCTAAATTTTCTGCAACCTCGAGCCACAGAACTCATAGACGTCATTGGCTGAAGGAACACGGCAACGAAGATATTCTAAGAAAAACAATTTTCATTTTTCATGACAAATTGGACATGGACAGGTTGGTAAAATTGATAATCGCCCAATTGGAGTATAGGTTGGTAGACAAGCTAAGCTTCCGAAAATTTTGTCAGGCTATGGATAAGAGTAAAACCATAATCTCCCGCCAGACAGTTTCTTCAATCACTACCTCACGGAAGAAGACTCTCCAGGGAATTGTAAGATCGCGTCTCTCGAATATCGCATCGAGAGCTTGCACATTCGACCTTTGGTCGACGAATAAAGGAGGACGCGGTTTCGGATGCATCACTGGTCATTTCATCGATGATACCAGTCATTTGAGATCGGTCGTGCCATAATTCAAACAGATCAGGCACCCGCACGATTCGAGGAAGTGAAGAGAGTTCTTTTCGAACACTCCGAACGATGTCAGATTGGAATCACAGTTAATCCAACCCAATGATAAACACAAACGCCTCAAAACGATCTATTTACCTGAGATATCCCAAAAAAAATAGAAAGCAACATATTACAACCTGTATTCTATCTATAGAAGCATGAACAAAGATTAATTCGAACATATCAAGTTAACTTGCGACCAAGCCACACAAACAACCGGACCGAACAAGTTAAGAAGCTGTCTATTCAAACAAGAATACGAGAAGATACTAGAGCACAAGACTGAAGGGTATAGAATGGGTGTTAGATTTCACACAAAGTGGAAGAGATACAATATCAAGAGGTGGGAAAGATACGGATTCCTAATAGAGAGAACTTTGGAAGGCAGAGAAAACCTGAATGAGTATCTCATTCGACTCCAAGACGATGATGCAACCGGTTTCAGAGAATGTTATCGAATAAACCAGGTTTGGCCCACCTTATGAGAGAATAAGGATCCTTTCCAGATAGCCTGACTACATGTTAGCGCAAGCCGTAAAACTTTATCAGAAAAATAGTGCCCATCATGTCATATATCATAAGCACCAGCTTTTATAATCCTCATTCTACTATATATCATATATTCCACCTGTAATAATCTGTTGGAAGATGCTACAGTCAGCAACTTTCTGGGGTGTGCGCACTACAACGCGTATCACCACCCAGAGTTGTCGCACGCACTGAAGACACTCTCATACGCCAATAAGCACACAACTAGAATGTTGTTCATCATCATCTTCGAGATCGTATGATAGCTTGAGTGTGAAGACGACTACTAGTAATGCATTAAATAAACTAGTCGCGACTACTATATAAAGGCCAGAACTTTGTATTGTAGATACGGACATTCATATTAAACATCACAACTGTGTACAACTCACTTTCTGCCCCTCATCGTTCCTACATACTCTCTCATTATCTAACATAATCTTCTTCCTGCCACATATCACATACATTACTATTATGCATTGCTATTATAACCCTCATTATGCCATATCAACCAGCTATTGTGATCCTCTTGATGCCATATATAAATATTTACGAGCTACTTTGATCTTCAGTATTCTTTATATCATATGTGACGGCTTTAGTATGCCATGTATCATATGTCTCATATACAATAAAGATATATTCGTTAATACGTTGAGTGGTAACTCTCAAATCTCTATGATCTTTTCTGTGGGCCCCATTTCTAATCTGATTGTCCTACATTTGCATCTAATACATTGATTCGTTCGATTGAGACGAGAATATAGATTGTGGCGGCAGAATAGATAATACAGAAAAACGAGAAAACCACGAAAACTGGTTCCTACGATTTGAGCCGCAAGATCATTGGTTTAACGACAGACAATGCATCGATCAGCAGCAACTGATCTCAAAACGAGGTTCTACTTGGGTGAGAATTTGCCCTTCGGATTTACTCACTACGGATGTGTTGGACTCATTCTTCACCTAGAGGTAGCCTCCGCTTTGAAAAATTATAAAACCCCCAATGAAATACTCAAGAGATGCCGTATTTGCTATCAAGAGTCCCACGAAGAGAAATAAACAGTCCAAGGACATCGAAAAAACGATCTCATCCCGACTGGATATCTATCAGCCTCAAAAGAGCCTATGGAACTAGTGGAAGATGTTCTTAACAGATGGAATACCACTTACTTGATGCTCGAACGGGCCCATAAACTCAGACTAGCCATATCCAGTGAGCGAATCCAGAGAGCTCTCATCACTCGCTGAAATTGGTTGGGATCATATCAATCATTTCATTGCTTTCCTCAAGCCATTTTACGACCTCACTAGAGATCTGTCCTCGGAAACAAACTGTACAATATCATTGCTATGTATCATCCTACCTAACGTGTGACAAGAAATGAAATTTAGATTTTCGCAGTTAAACTGATCGCGCAGCGTATGAGTGGCGCCCATGGGCGCGTTAGGAGTTCGGTCGGTCCTGATATCTTGCAGTGGGTGTGGTATGATACCGCCAAGATTGGTTAGTACCGAATTAGTCCAACCTCACACCGCCAGAGGAGGGCAGGCATCGGTGGAGCGGCCGGAGAGCAGTTTGAGAGCGCCCGCGCTGCGCCATCCTGCGAGCTCTTATCAGCAATGTTTACGAAAAATCTGAATTTCATTTTGTGTCGCACGGTAAATTATTGGAGCACGTTTCAGAAAGTTTCGATAATGAGATTATCAATGAGGCAGCTATTTCGATAAGGTCTAAGGTACTCTCCTATATCGACAAAATGTACGAGGCGGTGGCCGTGATTGGAGCTACTCTAGATCCACGAATCAAAGTTGATAATTTACCTGAAGAGACTAAAAATCATGCACTCGTGCAACTCAATGATCTCATTGAGGACGAGGAGGTCGGTGAATTCAAAAACCTTTCCGAGGTTGAGCGCGATGGCCGTCAAAATTTCGCCCATTCAGGCCACCAGTGTGGCAACAGAGAGGATTTTCTCATTATCGGGAGATTTGGGTGTCCCTAGAAGGAACAAGCTCCCGGACGAGAGTTTCGAGACTAATATTTTGTTGAAATCATGGATGAGTCTTGTCGAGGAATAAAGAGTGATTAGTGGAATTTTTCAAACAATAGTTAGATATGCACGCAGCGATTGAGCAATCCCGGGAACATTTGCTTAAGCCCGCGTGTATGAAGGGGGCGCGGCACCGGCACCACTTCCGGACGACGAAAGTGATCCTGGATCCAGTTTGTGGGCCAGAGAAAGACTGGCAAAACTGCCAGTTCGAACTGCGCAGTCCAGACTGCACAGTCCGAAAAATGAACTGAAACTGGCCATTTTCAGACTGTCAGTTTGCTCAGTTTCAGTCGACTGGCGCCTCCCAGTTTCAGTTCAGTTACCATCTCTACATACATATTGTTTACAAGTTAGGTTATTTCGTCCTACAGTTTTCATAGAAGAGTGTTCAAACCTATCCCACTGTCCGAAGTCCTCTACCCGGCTGCCCAACATAATGCCACGCTGCACCCTCCGGCACCACTAAGGGCTGGGCTCGGATGGAGTTTCGAAGTTTCGTTGCGCTACTATGGACGCTTAACGCTTCACAAGAGGTAGAGGTGCGGCATCCGCAACTTGAGTAAGACAATGCTCTCAAGCTTCTGGTCAGTCAGTAGGTTTCCAGGGGTGTATCGATGTTTGCTCGCGCCGGTAATGGCCTAGTATGTCGGTAGACAGACTAGGCCGGCGGGATATTAGGGCCGAGAACGCCCAAGGAGAGAGAGTAAGATTATAAATCACTAGTGAATTAAGCTTCCATTTATTGGTTGTACAAGCCTCTGATCTTGAGAGACGAGGAATGGTGGTGGTTATCCCTATCCGTGTCCTGTTTTCCACTGGAACTGGATACCTGTGTCTGACTACCAGTTGCTGATTGATTTAGACGGCCTACAGCTAGAGGCTCATAGCTCCTACGCATTTGAACCATGTTGTAGACAACAGCTGTCAGGCTGTTCTCAGTAGTCTCGCTACCACTAGGACCAAGACCTGCGGCTACTGTGGGAGGAAGTAAACCTTCTAGTTGCTGATGGTCCGCACTGCCAGTGCCAAGATCGAACTGATATTTTGCTCGGACCGATGAACCAGGAGCGATGACACTAGGATCAAGTGGCAGAAGCGGGTTGCTGGGCTTGGGTGAGGCACGCCAACTGGCTCTCGAATTGCCATGTGAATTGAAGGCTGGCAGCACTCCTGTGGGACCACTAAGAGCTGAGAGTTCGCCCAATTCTAGTAAGTCACCGGGTCTTCTAATTATCAGTTTTCCAGATCTTTGATGCCGGTGGCGAGGCTCTTTCAGCGATTGAGCAGTACGCGCGTATCTGTTGAAGCGTCGCTGCCGAAGATCTAGCTGGGCACTGGCCGGCGACATCGGAGTGGGCTCGACGAGTTTTCTAAATATCTCTTTCCTTCTCGCGGCTGCCGCCTCTATGTTCACCTGCTTCTCCGACGTCTTGCTCGCCTCTGTTTCCTTTCCGGATTTGTCATCGCCTTCTTGTGGTGACGCCACTGAGGATTCGCTCTGCTCAGTCTCAGCCCTAGTTGTCGCCTTACTGCTGGTTTCTGTCTGAGACTCTTCCTTCCCAGTCTGGGCTTGGAGCATGTTGCATATATCTTGCGCCGGGCCAGTCTTTCTCTCTGGTGAAGACTTTTCCAACACATAGTAGGTTTCCATTTCTCCCTTGCCTTTGACCTGAATCACGCCACGACATTGGACGAGAAATCCCTCAGAGGCCAGTATCACCGCCGACCTTTTAGGCACTTGAATCATATCCAGAGTTCCAGTGGAGTCCATTCTTGAGGCCTCGTTAACTGTATCACCCCAAATATCGAAGACTGGCTTTTTGGCTCCAATCACACCGCCAACTAGGGGCCCATGCGAAATGCCGATCCTCATGACAAAACTATTGAACGAATGCACGTTCACCTCGTTTAGGGCTTGTTTCATTGCAAAGGCAAAATTAGCACAAGTGCTCAAATGATACTCAGGTGGCTCTCCTTGATCGCGTGGATTCAGTCCACATGCAGCCAAATAGGTGCTTGAGATGGTTTTAACTTTTTCAATTGACTTGAATTTATCCAGTTCGAGCAGTTGATCAAAATCGAAGATTATCTCATTCAGCAACCTGATGCACTCCATTCCATTGTTGACGTCTTCGCTGTAAAAAGAGCTGAAATTTGGTATGCTTGCAAATAGAACCGCAACACAAGGGTACGACTTGGCGTATAACTCCTCCGAGTTACGCTCGTCCTGTAAGAAATGGGCAGCCACATGATCAGGCAAGATGTTCTCCAGTAGTTGGGTGTTATAGTGTCTCAGGGCTCTCATGTCTTGTAATTCTTTGGAAGCTTGCAATTTCCACAAAAAATCTAAACGACTGATGCGCTCGGTTGAACGGCAAACATAAACTAAACCAATGAAAATGATCAAAACAATGACGCAGGTTTTCCCCACTAGATTTGGATCACATTGTGAAATACTGATCAAGCTATATGGCGAGACTAGATTGAATTCAATCAGACTTTTTAGACTGGCCGGATTTGGAGCACCGTAATCGAAATGTAGCAGTGGGCAAAAGGTGTGATCGTGGCCAATATTGTATGTCTTCCAACTGATTGACGAGGCATTCTTGCTCCTGTTCGTGGAACCATCATAGATAATCGTATTCAACAGGTTAGAGCCAAGATTTGTGCTTGAGATCCAATCTCCTAATTGGTCGTCCAGAGTCAAAAAGAAGGCACTAAAAACCAGGGTCATTGTGCTGAGGAGAATCACTTTTCTCAGGTAACTTGACCTGACAAATGAGCCCATTTGGATCATGATCAAAATGGAGCCAAATATCATGTTTTCTTGATGAATGCAGGAGAATTTCTCAACTTCATCTGCTGGAGCGCTTTCGGTATTGCTTAATGTATCATTAGGGTGATCTCTCGAGTTGAGCAGAATATTCTGGCTCATGTTCTCACATTGAAAGGAGTTCATCTGCATGAAAGCCAAAATCATGATGAGATTGAAAGAGAAGATGAAAAAATTCCAAATGGCAGGAATCTTGTCTAACTTGGCCCAAAATTTGGCAACCCTGTGGACCAGTGGACCAACTCCATGTCTTCTACTTCGACCGCCCTCCAAAACTATAGATGGCGACGTATTGGTCGAATCGCAAGCGCCCATTTTTGGTGGCTTCCCATCCATAGATATGTCGCCCTTCGATTTGGGGCCCACCGTAGTGGCCGCTGCAGCTGCCTCCTTGAGCTTGGACATCATATAGCGATTGTAGAGGAACGAGTCGGACATGTAGAAGCAAGCGAAAGCCGATAGGGGTACAGTGGCGATCAATATTATCTTGACGGTGTGCCAAATGTTGGGCAGCGAGAGGAGACCAACCAGAGCCATCAAGAGCCATGATATGAATATGTAAACAATGTTGCTCTTGCTTGTTGTGTACCTGATCTGACAGTAAGCCTCCTCAAGAGCTGCTGATTTGAAAGTCAGTCTAAACCAGTTGATGTGCTCCTTCATCATTCGACGACTAATCTCAACCTCGATTGACGAGTTTTGTCCCAAGGAGATAGCCGAAGAATCTAGGCTGCTGCTGTTGCGCTGCTGTCGGCCTTTGCCAATCTCGTTCCCTGTTTGCTGTTGGACATCATAATTTGTTGGTAGGGTTTGGATCTTTTGTTGAGCTTCTATCTGATTTCCCTTCAAGGATTGCTTCTTCTGTCGACCACCAGTCAATCGGTTAGCCCTTCGCAATCGTCTCCTGTTTGCTCTTGTATAGGCTCCATACCGCGAGGAGCCTCCTTGGCCGCTTGATTGGGATGGACCGCAGCAAAAGCAGTTTATTCCACAACAACCTGTTCGTTGGAGCTTATTCAAAAACAAACGCATGAAGAGCACCACATAACCTCTCACTCCTAAGGGAGTGCTCCGATGACTCCTCTTCGATGATCTTTTTGACGTCTTCTGCTGGCTGCATGGCGACACACTTATGGCCTGTAGCTCATCCTCCGATTGCTGTCCATCCATAAGCCTGCTGCCTAGTTGGATGCTGCTACTCCTGGTTGATGGTGGGTAGCTGATCGCAAGTGAGGAGTCGTTTTGTTGCGTCTCATCGCCACTAGTTAAATTCTGCTCTTTGAGCTCCTCTGGCCGCTCGCTAGTTGCTCTTTGCTTGTTAGCTGCACCAGAAGCCTCCTCATGGATAATCTTAATGCAAACAAGCGAGCTCCTTCGACCGCCTGGCCTTCTCAGATCTGTTCGAGGATTGTCCTTGCAAATCTGTTCCCCTATTTGTCGCGTGTTCTCCTTTTGAGTTAGTCTTGGCACAACATCCGAATGCTTGGCTCTCGCCTCGCCATCATCACGCTCGTCGCCCGCTTGTTCTATGGCTCTGCACCGATCCTCGTCTTTGAAGTCTCTCCTCCTGCTGACCGTTTGATGGACGGAAACAGTTCCTCTTGCTGTGCCTGGTGTTTGGCCCCTCGATGCAGTCCAAGGTGGCCCGATGCCTTGAGAGAAGGAGGATCCAGTTGTCTGGAGTTTCTCTCTGTTCTTATCTCTCGATTTGATATTGAAGCTTCGATAGTAAGTGCGTCTGATTGCGTCTAGTCGGTCGTTCTTATTGGCTCGATTTCTTCCAATCATCTGCTGCTCATTAGCACGCTCCTGCTTCACCGACTGAGTGGAGGGTGCCAATTTGGGCCTCCCACCTGACAGCGAGCGATCTCGACGACGGAAACTGTTTCGCAACAGTGAGCTCATCGAGCGGCTCGTAACCCCAACCTCTGGCCCACTGGTTCCCAATGGTGTATTGACGTTACTGGCCGTCGTAGACAAGAGAGTCTGCGACGAGCATTGGTGGGCGGCCATATTTGGCACTGTCAACAATGAGGACTCGTTCGCCCTGTCCTGTGACCCAAATTTTCCCATCTCCAGCAACAACTTGTTTGTCTGTCCCCCTTCGTTGCCCTCCTGGTCTTGGCTTGATTGTTTGAAAGACTGTTTTGAGCTCATCGAATCGACGTTGGATCCACGATTGCGATTCAAATTCATAAAAGGTATCTCCGGCCTCCAGTCTTCGCCATTTTCCTCATCCTCCGCGTACTCTTCGTCCTCCAGATCGTCGAATCCGCCGCCCCAGGCGTTCACTTCGACAACAGGTGGCGGTAGTGGCGCCGGAATTGGCTGCTTAGACTGCAGTTGCGCTCTCACTAATCTGTCTGGATCCACCGAGTGAGCCTCTGCCTCTGAGCTAGTAGTTGGCAACCTCGATTCACCATCATTCGAAGTAGCCGAGTTTGCATCCGGCGTCACTGGACGTGCTTGCGTCTCGAGCGAGACCTGCGCCAGGTGGTTGACCAGGGCTGCTTCCTCGCACGACTTAGCTCGCTTTGTTTGCTTCAGCTGAAAGTTGACCAGAGGTGACGAGCTAGGCCCCAAAGCAGCTCTCTTTGGCCCATCAGAGAGTCTATTTTTAACCCCATGATTTTGTGATGAGTCTCCTGGTAATTGATCGTCTCGATTGGGTGCCAGCTCGCAGGAGGTGCCAGTTCGGGCGGCCTGACCTAGCTCGTCGTCGTTCCTTAGATAGGGCAACCTTTGTGCCGTTGTACGACGACCACTGGGTGGTTTGAGTTTCTGCGTGCCACTTGGACCCGTTTGCTTTATGAAGAAAGTCTCCAAGCCTGCCTGACGAATGTAGCCATCACGTAGATGTCCATCCGCTGGCTCCAACTCGTAGACGTCCCTAAGGCAAGCTGCCGTCGTTTTACTAATGTGCACCCGACCGGCCAGTCCACCAGACTCCAAATGGTTGGCCATTGTCACATCGTTGCTCCAAACGTCGAATTGCCACTTCTTCAGGCCTGCCAGAAGAGACAAGAGAGGCAAGGGTGTAAAGAAATGCGACGAGTTGTGAGGAAAGGGGCCAAAAAAGAGACGGTCGAGAGCAGATGAGAAGTTAATCTTATTAGTATTCAATGTATCATTTCGATGCGATGGACAGATGCAAAAGGCTCGCTTCGAGAAGAAAGTGAGAGTGTGAGAAATAATGAGCCTAAATGAGGGCCGAATTGCGAAAAAAACGTGCCAACTTTGCCACTTAAAGCGCCAAATGACGGCGAGTTCAGACGCCCAGTCAGTCAGTGAAATGAAGTCGAGTGAAGTCTGGCCAGTAGTTAGCTATGCAGCAGTGTGAGGAAATGAGAGAGACTACCAGCCGGCCGGCCACTGACGTGAAGGAATTTTATTGTTGCAGCGAGTTCTTTTCCAGCTTAGAGATGAATTCTGCCAGAGGAGAAAGCAACTTGCGTAGTTTCACACGTAGACGATGTAACAAACACTAACCCAGAACACCACAGAGCACCGAGCCACTGTGTATGCCGATGCGCATATTCAAGTCAAAATTGGTTTTTCGCCTGATTCTTCTGATCGTCGTTGGTTGGTGAGAGTGGGTGAGTGAGTGAGTGAGTTAGAGAGTGTGGCAAGGGAAGAGAGAGTGGGTTTGAGGGCGTGAAAGTTGTGAGTTCGATATCTGGATAGTTAGGGGAGAGGCCAAACACGAGAGAGTGAGCACTGAGATGGGTACTCAGCGGGCTTTTCGCAGTGGAGAGGGTGGGGGAGGCCTTCCTCTGGCTCGGCGGGAGTCTCAGGTTTCATCATAATGATCCATCAGCAAGACCGGCGCCAAGGAAGAGCGATGAGCAGCGGCGGGCTCGCTTGGTGTGGGACGATGCGCGTGTGCCTCTCAACTACCACGTCTTGGCCATTTTCTTGCCAGGCGAACCAAACCCAAACTCGAGCTCTAACCCAAGCCCCGGCGGACAAGCTGCTAGAGCACGTCGTCCACGCAGCAGTGACCGGCCCAAGTGTGGCCCAGAAGCCGTTGGGAGAGTGTACAATGTAATTCAATTTGTCTTCGGCCAGCGGAAGGAGCTCGGACGCGCCCAGCGTCCGTCTTGATCTTGGGGCGTCTGGATGCGCATTAGTGTCTAGCACGCGCAGTGGTTTTTATTTGTCGCCCCTCGAAGCTGCAGTCTAGGCGCCAAGCTAGCGCCCAGTTGCCAAGCACTTGTGCACTTTTGCATGGCACGCGTGGCACCCAAATTAACTCGTCCCTCTTGTTTGGGCAGCAAATTCGAGCGCCCAGTCCGCAAATAGAATGGCTCGCCAGTTGCAAGTGTTCGGCCAGGAACTAAGAATGGAGCCCCTGGGCAAGGGAACGCCCCCTTTGCTCGCTCCAGTCGGAACTGCTTTTGTCTCGCCAGAAAGCGACACTCAGTCTCTCCTTCCATCGCTACACTTACTTAATTGCCCTGATCATGTGTAGACCCATTTCAACGCAACACTTTGCATGCTCCTCGTTTGGTTCTATTGTTTTTAGATTATTGTTAATGTTAATGTTCATACGATAGAACGAAACGCGCGAGTTAGTTTAATTTGGTCTCGTCTCTCTTTTGTCTCGTTTCGTCGAAGATCGCGCCAAACAGTGGCCCCAATTTCCATTACTCACCCGGCAGACCGGCTGTGTTATTGTTGCATTTCGGTGGTGGAGAAAAAGATTGTTTCCCGCCGCGAGGTTCCAAAAAGGAAACAAAAGGAGAGGAGAATTAATTGGATCGTACATATTGTGTCAGTATTTCAAGTTGCTATCTAAGCTGTCTCGTCTATTTCAGACAGTCTCCACTCTCGTTCGAGCCCCATTACAGCAATTTCCTGCCCATTTCAGAGCGGCCTCTCTCTCTGGCCGCCAATACTCACCCACACAATAGTAACAATCGCCCAACAGCTTGATTCTGAGGCATTGGTGTTGCTGCCAATTGAGATTTGTTTTCGTGTAGGATTGTAGTTTTTTTTTTCGTTCAGATTTTTTCCACATTATTTTCCCAATAAATGAGGGCAAAACATTGCACGTTGGTTGCGAAATTGCTTTATCGTCAGTCTGCGTGTCTAGTGGCAGTTATTATATTCAACTAGTTAGGTCTAACACTTTTCTCAAACCACAATGTCCCATCAACTCACCTGAGCCAGACGATCAAAGCGGGCAAACAGATCGTTGAGCAATTGGACGAGCTCTTGCGGTGGACACCTCGAGGCCAACGAGGTGAATCCCTGAATGTCCGCAAACAGGATGCTGTTTTTTCGCGTTTTTTCCAACCATTTTCCGTTCCGTTTTCCATTTGCCAGAGTTTGGTTTTTGTTTGTTGGTCAATAGGGGCGTTCGCTCGTTAGTGTGGCGCCTCGAATAGACTAGGAAAAAGCTCAGTGGGGCCAACATTTTGGCTTATGCTTGGCACGCGCTTTCGCATAATGCCGCCACTCTACTTCGGGCCCAATCCAAAGCGGCTAATTGTCTCTAACTCTCAGTGCTGCTTCAAGCACATTGGGGCTCTCTTTTCTCCCGAGACACTTCAGAGGAACGCCTACCCGCTCGTCTGCCGCCATCAAGGACTGCCCATTGCCGCATCGGACCGAGCGGGGTCACAAGAAGATACGTGTTATCTAGTTGGCCTCTGGATCGCGTGACCAGGCGAATCGGGCCCGATCTGTCGTCGTGCGCCCTCAAACTCGCTTGAGACCAAAACTCCTCCTCGTCGTGGGCCCATTTCCAGACTCAGATGAGAAAAAATCCAATTTAGGCCAATGGTTCATGGCGCTAGATGCACTGTGCGATCGTCGAGCTTTCCATTGGAGGGCGCCCAATTCAAGACTTTGCGCCACGATTCGAGTCCATCCAAACCCGACACCTTTGAGTTCAGTGGGACCACAATGGACGTGCCAAGTGATAAAGCCACTAGAGGAAAATGACTCGTCGCCACTTTCAGGCTTGAGACGGCAGCGAATCATCCGGAAAAGGGGCCACTTTGACAGGCAACTGGCCTGATTTCTCCATCACGATGGTCTCCGAGGGTGAGACTGTCGGCGACTGAGAATGAGGAATTATCTCGCTCTCTCGATTGGCTCTCATTGGTGGGCCCGTAGACGCACGTGGACGAGGAGCCAGACCTGTGTGCAACCCAAACACGAGCAACATTATAAGCAGTTCAATAATTCACACATTGACAACAATCTTCATTCCATTGCCTCTCTCTTTCTCTCTCCGTCCCTCATTCTTCTGCCTTTGGGCTGCCCTGAATGCAAATCCCGGCCACAAGCGGCTTCACACACGACACAGCCCAAAGTGGAGCAGCCGTCTGGGCGGTCGCAGACTCAGCCGACTGTGAGCTCCAAACTGGGACAGAGACTAAGGCAGACAAACGGCTAGCTGGCCAAGATGATGGAGACTAATCGAGTTGTGCGCCCGTCGCTCCATTCAGACCACCCAGACGAGCGGAGTGTCTCATTTGAATATCCAACTGGAGCATCAGCCAGCCAGCCCAAGCGCCCATCGCGCACTATCTCTCTTTGTCTCTGTCGCTTGGGCCCGCCTAAGTTGTCGCCTGTCTGTGTGAATGGGAGGCCCACACGAACGAGAAAAGAAGTGGAGAACAAAAGTCGCTTGCTTTCGTCCGTCCAAATGCCTTTGGCTAGTGAATTAATGACCTCTCCAAGGCTAGCTTGTTGCAGCCAGATAGCCAAATGGGAGCTAAGAGCAGGATCGCCACGGGAGCCAGTCTCCCGTGTTGCGGCCGCGCGTTGACCGCCCACTTGTCGCTTGAGCCCTAAAGAGTGTCCTTTTTTGCCCTCTTGACGGGCCTTTTATTGGCAGCCAAGTGGGGCTATTTATTGATGCACCACTGAGAGCATTAGCAAAATCAGCCACCACAATGGCGCCAAATGAGCGGCCGATTGTGTCCGCCAAGGGTACCATGTTATTGCTTTCCTCCTTGCCCATACTAATCTCCGGCCTCTTGTCCACATCAGTCGGACAACTGACCGACAACAAACTTGCCTCAATTTGACCTGTACTCCACTCTCAATGAGGCAAGACTATCTCACTCACTTGTTTGCCCGCCCCCAACTCGTCCTTATCATCAACATCTGAGCCTTCTACCTTTTCCTTTAGGCAAAAAGGTGCCACATGTGCATGGAAATTGGGAAAAAGCAGACACAGATGCAACTCTTCTTCCTTTCAATTTGCGGTCTGTGCAGCCTCGTTGCTTTCACTTCAGCGCTACACTAGAAGAAGATTACCGGCACTAATACTAACCTGACATTTGAGTAAGAATGGATGTAGATTTTGTGGAATTGGTTTCTCAGTAATTTGTCGTGATTCTCTTCTTTAGCAATATCTGCAATAATCTCCAATGCAACAAAACGGGGCAACAATGACAACAATAGTCGTTCCTGTTTGTCATTCTCGCGCGCTATTTTCCCTCGCGTTTCGATGGATCTTCTAGTTTCTAGAAATGCATTCCTTTGAGCCAAATCAATCAAATATTTTGTATATAAACAAACTAAATTGATTGTCAAATAAATGACCAGTTTGGTTAGAATCTGTGTCAAAATGTTCCACCAGTTTTTGGCGGAACTCGGCGTGTTTGCTTGATTGCTAGTCCGGAGATTGTTCCCAATTTCGAAGGTGTCATTGTTGCTGCTCTCTTTCACTGAGACCCACAAGAGAGCTAAAAGTAGATCGCCAAATGAACTGATGAGGCTACAAATGAAACTCCAGGCCAGAGGCATGGGCATCATGGCATAAGTGACAAATATGATTATCAATGTGTGCCATATGGTAAGCGGACGGAAAGAGGAGTATTGGTGTTCGATCTGGTGTGATTTTGTTCAAGTTCGGACAAGATTAGCATGACCAAGTGTCATGTTGAATTGTGTTTGCGTTTTCACAAGTGAAGGGGTTAGTCAGCATTTTATTCGTTTGAGGTCTCTCTGGAAGTCGGTGAGATTGTTGCACTGGGCTCGCTCGGGAAGTGGACGGGGATTCAATAGTGCATAGGTGTGGCGCGTGTGGGGGCTTGATTGGATGGCAGCCTCAATTGGGAGCCACAACCTAGAGCTGCAGGATGAAAGGCTTCAGCGAGCGCTCAGGCTTGTGGGCCAAATGCTGGCAGGAGAAGAGGTGGGAAAGTCGATAGGGAATGAGTATGGAAACGGAAGGGGAAGGGGAAACCAGCTTGGCGAGAGAATAGCCTGTGCACAATTTGAAGGAGATTAGGGGCTAAATTCACTTACGATCTGCCTGAGTTCCCTTGAATTGCTCTCCAATCGAGCCAGTGTCTCCTCTTTGTCTGTTTCGTTGCTATTATAAACCAAATAACTCTGTATGGACATCAGCAGCCAAGTAACCAGAGCCAGGTAGCCCAGTTTGTTTGTCAGATAACGATGAGGCACACAGGAGCAGGTGAGCATGATGAGCATGTTGAAACTTGCAAACAACGATGGCAATAGATAGATTCTCCAGTTGGTTAGGATGAGCACTTGTCTGAGAGAGAAATTTGGATAAATCTCGTCGCTTTCATCCCTCTTCAACTCATCCTCTTCCTTCACATGGCTGTGCTCCAGCATTTGGGAATGTCTTTGGTTTGCCTTGAGCTCGGGCTGCCGAAGCGTGTGTTTATTTTGGCTCTGATGCTCTTGCGAATGAACTGGCGACTCATCATGAGGTCTGGGACTTTTCTTGGGCAAGTATGAATAAATAAGCGGCCCTCTGTTGGCCTTGATGGAGGATAGAACTTGTTTGGTGAAATTTCTCAGTCCCGAAGCTAATGGACCGAACAGATAAGATTGGATGAAAATATCTCCACTTATACCCGCCTCACTTCCTCTTGTATAATCATCCAGGATCAGTGACTCGAGTGAGAATTGTACCAAAGTAACTCCACTATCACCATTCACTTTGGCTCTTGTCTCCACGTTTTCCCGCAGAAGATCATTATCGCCCCTAAACTGGAAATGGTCCACGGGAAGTATAAGAACCATTGGCCTAGATGCTGATGGTTTCCTCTGAGAGATTTGCTCTTGGCTCGTTGAATTTTTATCACTTTCACTGAAATTGTCTAAAAAAACCTCCTCATCTATGAACAGACTAGTTAGCTTGCTATTATTATTATTGCTATTATTCTCACTGGTCTCCTTGCGATTAATATTAATATCACCAATCTTGTCACTCAGATTAACTAGGCCACCAACTCGACTGTTATTCCCACTGTTCAGCTCAAAGCTATTAAGAACTGGGTCTAAGTTCAAGGTCAGAGAGTTTTGCGAAGCATGGGGCAGCCTTTGGGCGAGAAAGATCATTGGTAGGCTCATTAGGGAGAATTTCAAAAGGAAATCAATCAAGTGCGCTATCACGAGCGATTTTTGTCTTTGGCCATGCGAGTATCTTTGGTAAGCTCTCTCGAGCTGTTCCTCTTGGAAGGCGTTGAAAATGATTGGCAGGATGACAATGATTCCGCTGTAATTGATATACCAACTATCATTCACTGTATTGTGCTGAGTGGCCATGCTCTCCGCTTGGGTCCCATCCGAGCCCCTGAAATAGGAACGCCCCCTGCCTGGACACTGCTCTTGGCCCAGCCGGTCTCGAGGTCGTTTTTCGTCCTCGCCAAAATTGGGACCGAGCTCGCTTTGATTGACGAACGTTGTCTCATCTAGTTCCTCCTCTTCCTCCTCCACTTCCTCTTCTTCCTCGTCCTCTTCCCCGTCATTAGTCGAGGCCTCTTTGGCGTTGGGGTCCAACTTGTGCGCACAGGCCTCATGCTCCATTAAGCCTTCGTCCGCGGCACTAACAACAGTCTCCATTTCGTCACTGTTGTAATAAGCATCCATCTCAACATCTTTCTCCTCCGGCCGCCCCTCGTCAATCTCGGACCCTTGCGAGCCTCTTTCTCGGCGGCCCGCAACAAGCCGCCTGTCCACTGGATGTGTATGGCCCTCGCATGGCTCTAGCTCGTCCGCAGCCTCGAGCAAACCCCCGCCGGCCGCTCTTCCTCTTTCAACATCCATTTGTTTCCCCCTGACATGGTCTCCATCATATCGAGCTGCCCGCGGCGTCCCGCCAACATTGGCACCCGATTGCTGCCCTCGGCGACCAGCTCTCATCTGAGCTTCTCCTTAGCTGCTCGCCTCCGGTGCCTCCCTTTGTGCGTTCACCTAAAACAGTATTTCCCCCCTTCCAGTCACCTTCTTGCTTCCTGTGCCTGATCTCAACTCAGCTCTGCCTCGCCAACTTTCGCTGAATCGGCCTTGAAATGCAAAATGTTGAATTGCAAATTCACTCACAGGCGATTGCAGTAGTCTGGCCAGAAACAGGCGGGATTTAGGAGGCAAAAGGGAAAATGCGGACGGTTATGAGCTGTGTGTAGGTAGCAAATTTGCTGGCAATAAGGGCAAGATTGCGCCGGTTGCTTAGCTGGTGGTTGCTGTTTTGGAGGAAGATTATCGGAATTGGGGCGAGTTAATGACTTTTTCCTAATACCAAACTAAGACTAGGCCCACAACACAGAGCCCCTCATTCACTTCCGTTCTCTTTTGCTTTCCCTCTCTGCTTTATCTCCATTCTAGTCATCCAGATCTCTTTGGGCTTCGTCTCTCTCACTTTGTCGAGCTTCGTCTTGCTCAAACTTGGAGCTGACTTTTCACGCCAGCCATTGAGGAGCCGCCTCGCAGAGTCTGGGCGCAGTGTCATCGCCCTCCACATTTGGGGTCTTTGTGGTTATTCATCCGGCTGGAACTTGAGCCGGCCGGCTTTAGCAAAACTGTTCGCCTGATGATGGGCGATGGGCGAGCTCTACTTGGTGTGAAATGGAACGTAAAGAGAAGGAAATCTGGCCAGAGAAAATCGGCCTCAGTGTGTCGGCCACTTCAATTCAGTGGATCTTAGTTGTCGTTTAATTTTAGACGCATCAACATGGTGACCCCCTTTTCTCATTGGCGCGCCGCTCTGACACTTTGGGGCCGCTTTGGGTGCAACTTTCCAGAGATAAGCACCACACCAAGTTGCAGAACTCGGCCCGGGAACTCACACAAACTGCCTCTGGCCATTTTAGAACACCTGGTCAATGCCAACTCGATTAGTCTTCTCATGTGGAACACGCTTGGCACTGACAATGGGCGCACAATAAGCTCAACTGGGGCCACTTTGGTCTCCTGTGTGGCACTCGCCGGCCACTAAGGCGCCGGGCGAGAATTAACCGTGCTCCTTGCCTGGCGGCTCACGGACACAGTGGGTCTCCATTTTCTTGCACATCACACGTCCCTCGGCTGCCAGCTTGCCAAATCGATCGATATCTAAACCGAACTCGAAGCTGGACGACTACTGAGGTGGGGGAAAAAAGATGGAAAAATCCCTCCCGCCAGCAAGTTTCAATTCGAGCCAAGCGCAAGTGTCTGACCCAACTACAATCATGCCATGCTTTTTACCTATACTCTGCCAGAGTGCCGTCCGCCTTTTCCCTGCGCGGCTTGTATCTAGTGCAGCCCCCGGGCACAGGCAGAGCACTGGGCCGCAAGATAAGTGAAGGGAGGAGGCGTGTGTGGCCGCGTGTCCGACCTCAATCAGGAGACTGGCCGCTCGGACGGGCGCCATTTCCAGTCCACTTCTGCCCAGCCAAGGAACTGGCCGCAGATGGACCGCCAGACAGACACTCGGTTGGCCAGAAAGTGGGTCTCTGTCTCTCGGTGTGTGTCCATTTGGCGTCTGCTTAAGCCAACACAGTTGGGCACTGGCGCCACTTTCTTGCCTTTACCTTCTTGTTGGAGGTGCCACCTTCAATGGATGGCAAACACAGCCCAAGAGTAGCTGAGGCAAAAAAGAGACGCCAGACATCTTTGTTCTGGCCTGGCTGGCTCGAGTTCTATTTACTCAACCCTTTCGGCCAGACACCAGCACGGCAGAGACACTCTCAGATTGGCACAAAAATGGATGCCTCTTTTTCTTTTCCACCCGGAAGTTGCCCACCAAAGTGCGAATCAATCAGAGGCCCAAGGTCGCGTATGTGTTCAATTATCTGCTCGAAGCTCGTCTATCTGAAGCTCATCCAAAGGCAGAGCTTTGGAGAGACTGATTTACATGATGGTGGAATGGCTGGCTCCACTTGGCACCAGTTTGCCACCAAAAGCAGCGCCAACTGATGCTCATTTCGATTCGCCAGAAGTCTATCGAGTTGCCGGCGAGTGTTGGCAACTCATCGGGAAGCAGCGAAATGTGGTCGGCGAGCCAGTTGGAAAGCTCGCTCGAGCGCTCCCACTGGCTGAGAAGTGGGCCGCAGAGAGTGCAAAGTGCACGGGGCCCAGAGCTGGGGGCTCACAGCTGAGAGCTGAGGGCTAAGAGCTGGGGGCTGAGAGCTGAAAAGTGGCGGGCAAACAGAAGCGAGAGTGCCAGCGAGAAGGACTGCCAAATGTAGGCAGAGGCTTCCATTTGGCCGGATTGGCTGCCTGGCTCCCGTTTTGGAGACTGGCGCCTTCTCAAGTGCTTTGAGGATTTCACTTCGGCGCCCCAATTGCACTGGCCGGGAAGTGGCACAGTCTCGAGTGTGCCATTTCTCGCTCGCCGCCGAGCTGGTGGCCTCAGATGGGCCAGCAGCTCTTGAAGCGTCACTTCCACTCAGACCGCGCGAGAGCCCCACTCTCAAGTGGTCGCCTAGCTAGCTTGCTGGATAGCTAGCTGGCTGGCCGCTCAGCTAGCTGGGCGCCATTTCCTGGCCAGCGGCGCTCAGTGCCCTCGAGAGCAACCAGAGCCAATTGCACGATGGTTTCTGTTGCCATGATGTGATTCAAAAACCAGCCCAGTTTCCGCCTTCCGCTCTGCCCACAGGCCGTCCAATTTATCTGCTCACTACCAGTCAGTGCTTGTCGCGGGCCGTCTTTGGCCTTCGGAATTGAATTTCCGAAAACACTCAAACTCGACCAATATCGAACCACAAAACTATCCAGCCAGCCAGTTGGCCTTCCCAACGGCAGCCCACTAACACTCTCTCGTTTAGCCACTCTCCACGCGCGTTCCATCGGGACACTTCCAGCAAACGTCTCTGCTCTCTCTCTCTTTTCTCGAAGATTGTCTGTCTTGGAGCCGTCTAACTGGGTGGAAATGGAGGCGAAATAAATCATGATTATAGACACACACAATGATTGTTGCCAAAGAACAAGCACATCTCACTGGCCGCTTGTTAGTGAGCTGCTCCAAATGGTTGCGCTCCAATGGGTCGGGCACAAATGGGAGCGAATTACGAGTTTGGTTGCCAGTTTGGCTTGCTTGCTGGCAAAATCATTACCATCTCGGCGGCGAAATCAATCTGATTGTTGTTCCCTAGTGCTGGCTAGCAATTGATTATTTTCAATACCAGAGGAAAAGGGGCCCAACTGGCGTGATAAAAATAGGAGAAAAATAGACGACTCGTTGGGAGGCAATAAAACAGGGCACAGGTACAACGAGGCTAACCAGTGCAGAAGTATGCCCACTGGCGCACTCATTTGCCCCACTAGATTTCGGCCCAAAGATAAGCAACGGGGGGGGACTTGTGCCCAGGCGGCTGCTCTCCACTCTCCACTCTCCACTCTCTGCCCATAGCTCGGCTAATTCGATATTAGATTGGCCTCCTGGGCCAACCGCTGGCAGTCTCGGCGGGACTCGGCCGGCCGGAGTGCACACAACTGGCGAGACCTTTGGCCCATTCGTCGCCCCAACTAGAGCCACACACGCGCACTGTGGAGAGCACACACACATACATCTGAGAATGGAGAGAATCTGATTTACATAAGAATAATAGATTGTCGACTAGGCGCGCCGATGTGGCGTCGTGGGCGAGACGCCACATTGAGCTGGTAGTTGGGACGATCTCTGGTCGCAGGTGCGAGTTTGGCTTGTCTGCTTTCTGCGTGTTTGCCCACCGCCTTGGGGGAGCAGACGGAAAACGCGCCCAATTGGCTGCGCGAGTTGCTCGCGGCGAGACTTGTGAGCTAGCCAAGCACACATGCAAACGCAGCAGGATGGTACCAGCCCAATGCAGAGGAGCCGCTCCCCTGCAAATCTCGCGCTCCAAACGGGACTCTCTTCCATGGAAGTGAACATTTTCATATTTGTATAAAAATATCACATCCCTCCCGTGAACTCTCTGTGTGGAACAGATGAAAAGTCGATGAATTTTAGCTTTGGGCCGTGGTTTGTTGAGTGCATCTTGGGAGCAAAACAATAAAGAGGTCAGGTGGAGTAAAAGCTCATTAGGGGCCAGTTCCCGAGGGTCCATTCAGGCCACAATATAAAGGGAAGAAAGCACCAAGGATGGAGGAAGGTATTAGCTGGTTGTTGGCTTGATCGAGCCATTCGGTCCCTAATGGTTAGTGTCCTCGATGGGAACTGCAACTGACTCGCTGGAGGTCCAAAGCTCGATCGGCCGATAGTTGAGGCTGGCCCGAGAAGAGTGGGACGAGATGCAAAGCACAGCTGCGCCCTAGTTGCAATGGAGTCCACTTCACCGCAACCACACAGCACATGCAAAATCATCAGAGGCGAAAGTGTGCCCCAGACACGCACTGGAAGCACGTACAAGCCGAGCAAAGGCAACTCAGCTCGTCCAGCGAGAAGGCCAAACGAGTCGATCAAGTATTCACGGCGCGTTTTCGCTTGGCCTGAGTGCGCGTCCGCCTGGAAAAGGGAGACAAAGGAGACTGTCTGGGTGGCCAGCCGGAATCAAGTAAGAGAAGAAGAGGAAGAGGAAGAAGGTGGGGCCAAAATTGGAGCCGCCGTGCTTGGTGGTGTGCATTTTGGATGTGTCAGAGTGGCGTTCCCGTGTTTGTGTACCTTGGCGCTCACCTGTGGACGAAAAAAGGGCTGTCTGAAGAGGAGAGAGAAGAATGAAACAGAGCAGAAAGCAGGAAGCAGAACTCTTGCTTGGGGCCGCAAAGGAGCCACACGAGAAGGCCCGCTGACCGCACAGAAGCCCCGAGGAAACATTTGCCTGACCAGTGTGGGAGAGAGAAGAGGCGACAGGGGAAACTGGTGTTTGGTTAATGTTTGTTTGCTCGCCGAATTTGATGCCTCAGTGCACTTAGTAGATGGAGATCGTGGGCCAGATTGATCGATCAATTGGCAAGCGACTGGCTAGCCTTGAATGAGTTTCCTTTGTGCGTGTCCGAGTCCTTGTGTGTGTGTGTGTGTCCATAGGTGGATTTGTCCGTGCGGCATAGACTGCACTCTGGCATAGAGTGAATCCATGCGGCGGCTTAGAGTCGCCTAATGTTTTCCCTCGGCTCCAGCTTCGAGCTCCGAGCTCCAGCCGCAATGTGGGCCCCTAAAATAGTTAGCCCGCGAGCGTGTGGCCAGAGGCGGCGACCAAAAGGGAGGCTTGCCCGCAAACTAGCTGGTCGCCGGCGGCGTGTCGGCCCTTTGCTTGGGCCGGCGGGCTAGGCAAAGCGAAATGATTGATTCCGGCCGGCTGCGTGCCTGCGGTTTAGCTCGGGGCCGGCCTCTCTGCATGTGCGGCCTGCGTGTCTAGAGACAGACTCTGGTGGCGAGCTCCGCCTTCTGGCAACGCGCGCCCGGCTGCACTGAGCACTGGGCTGTAGCTCGTTTGCGATTGCTCCCAAACTGGTGGGCAAACTCCCGAACTGGGCCCGCTCTCAGGCAGACCCTCGAGAGCGAATTGAATTAGGGCGCCCCTGAGGACCATCGGGCCGATTGGCGCTTGGTGGCCGCCCGTTGGCCGCTCGCTGGGCGTCCTTCGTGCTTCTGCAAGCAGTGCTGGCCAGGTGAGCGAAATGATTGGGCCAAAGCTTGACGTGGGCGGCCCCAAGCTTGCCAGCGGGTTTGAGCCGATTTCAAGTGGCACTCGTCTCCGCTTAGGGCCCCTTTGGTGCCTCACTCTCAAATGGGCCGCAAAGGGTGCCCCTCCGCTCGGCTGGCCGCCAAGCGTTTGGCCGCGGAAGTGACGACATTGGGCTGGAATATAAGCGCTGGAAGCAGTAGCGGCCTGCTGTTGGTAGCGCCGCCACTGCTTCGAGCTAACTTTTTCCCTGGCCTTAGGCAAAGGTTGGTCGCCTCTGACTTAGCCTTTAGCTTCAGCTGCAGCTTTGCCTTTGCCTTTGCCTTTGCATGTCGCCCACTTTGGGCCCCCTTCTTCTGCCCACTGCCTTGGCGCCGGGTCATTTAATCCGCAACTAAACATGCCCGCCGCCCTCTACTGCCGCCAACTACTGGCCTCTACTACACTCACTCATTCACTCACTTATTCGCCATCCTCTCAGTCTGCCCACTTACCAGAGTGGAGGCATAGGACCAGCGCAATTGGAGAAAATTTATTTGCATCTCGCCGCTGCTGGACGACTGCTGGCCGCAAAATAATCCAGCCCAGAGAGAGAGAGATGCTATTTTGCTCCATGGACAAAGAAGCGTGAATTCGGGACTCCCATTGGCTAAACAAACAACCACTGGAAGTGCGTCAAACTGGTGTTTTTGATGTCCCAGCTCTGCATTTCTGCCTCCCCAACTTGCTTCCGAACCACTAATTTGAGCACGTTCCACCCACTCAAAGGCCAGCCCACCAAGTCACAAACTTGCCCAACACTTTGGGGAAGATACAGAATCATCTATCCTCCAACTAACATTCCAATTCCGCCTCATTTGCTCCAGTGAGACTGCCCATCGCCAAGACAGAGCGGCACTCCAATCGGTGACAAATGTCAACAAATCATTCATTGACACTTGTTGGCAGCCTTGGAATATCTTGCCAGCTCGAATGGCATCATCAAAAGGGCGAGCTTGGAGCTGCAGGAACTTTTTTCCAAGACGCCTCCAGGAGAGCTAAAACTGGTCCAGAAGAGGGCGCCAACTCGCAACGATCAAGTGTGAAGGCCAAAGGAAGATAACCATTGAATAATTACCAAGAATTCGGGCCCAACACTGCAGACTGAGACTGGCCGACTTCTGATGCTCCACACAACTCCACACAGTCACGCATTCTGCCCACAGAATAACTCTTTGCTCCTCTTTCCCCCGAGGGCAGAGCGTCGAATTGATTTCAGTCGATCCTTCGTCCTCGTCTTCATCTATCAAAAGCTCGTTCGATCACAATAGAAAGCATGGGAAACAATGGGCAGTATCTAACTAGCTTCGGTTTACTTCTGCGTGCCGACGGAAATGGAATTAACAGGAGCCACGTCGAGCCAATGTTGCTGAGACCGAGTTTCCTCTGCTGCCGGCGCCATGTGTCTGGCCGACGTTTTGGCTGATTGGGTTTGCCTCCAGGCCTAATGGTGCGAGATAAGGAGAGAAGAAAAGAGAAGAGAAGAGCAGAATAGGGGAAATTCCAAGAGCAGGCCCGCATCTCTGTCAGTGGGCGATCTGGAGGCGCGCTAGCATCTAGAAAAAGGCGTCAAAGGAATCCAATTCGACACGTGCTCTCTGTGTGGGCTCCTTTGAGAAAATTCGAAAAAAACAAAACGAAAGTCCGGGCGGCGAAGAAAAGTTTTGTCTGGAAGCAGAATGTTCCTGTCTCTTTTCCACTTCCACTTCCACTTCCGAACTTTGAGCTTGGAAAATCGCGTCAAGCAAACAGCCAGACAGTTTTGCCATTTCGTCTGCCTGTGCCGCTTATTATTTCTCTTTGTGTCAACAATTGCCTGCAGAGCCTTTTCAGCAAAGAGACGAGCTGGCTGGAAGCTCGCCGGAACTTTTGTCGCCCTTTCGTGGCCTTTTCTCTTGGACTCTTTTTGGACGTTTGAGGCCAAGAGGCAAATTATGAATAATTGCGAGCCGAGGCAGTTAGATAAAGGCCCAGTTAGAGGGCTGCACTCGTGTCTGCGTGTGGGCACACATCTTGGCGCAAACTTCAACGCCTCCCCCGCTTGCTCGTCATAGACAGGGGCCAGTAGTTTGGCCCGAGCAAGACCCGAGCTGGCCTGCTGCTCATTGGAAGACGTGCAATGCGGCTCAAGTCCACTGGCTGGCGCGTATAATTGACGCTGTCAGTTGGACGCGCGCCCCAACGAGCAGAAATGGGCAAGCTCGAGCAGGACACTCTCGAACACTGGGCCCAATTTCTTTCTCGCTCGGCAAACGAGAGTGGAAGACTTGGCCTCTTCTTTTTCTCTGGCTGACAACTTGGCCAAACTACTTACCTCAAATAAGAGCTTGCGCGAAGGTTCGCTTCTTAAATAATGACTTCAATTTGGCCACACCAATTAGCACGTTTCTTATTTTTCTTCCCTTTGCTTCTCTCTTCTTTGTGCCAAGAGTGTGCAAAAAGGCTAAGGTTTGGCTGATTTGTTGGCCTTTCGTCGTTTCGGGACAGTTTGGTCAACTTCTGGCTGCACAAGAATGTGCCAAATACGGTCACACAAGCTCGGTCCTGTCCAATGGTGTTGCAATGAGTGTGAGTGTTATCGATCGCAAACTAGCTCGCCTCAATTTGTTCAGCGCAGTTCTTAGCACACGCCAGTCACTGTCGCCCGCAAGAAAGCACGAAAGGCGACAATCAAACGAATTCCAATCTCAAGACTAATGATGAATTCTAACTAAACAGATTCCAACACACACAAAATGAAAACAACATCTCACACGAGGCGCTTCTTCAAGTCTTGAAGTCTTGATGTCTTGAAGTCTTGGCTAAAAAAGGGGCCCTTTTGGGGAGAAATCTAAATAGTGTGCCTGGTGGAGGGCGAGCTGAGTTGAGCTAACTTGGCGGCGATGACTTCTTGTGGGCTGACGGGGGAGAATCTTGCTCTTGCAAACAGTCAGTCCCCAATAGACAACAAGCTCGCTCAGTTGCACAGAGCCGATCACACGCAGCGAGCAGACCAAACGCACGACTAGCTTGGGCAGGCAAATGGAAGCGTTAATTTCCCCCCCTTTTCCAGCTCGCAAGATTGGCGGCCCACAAAAAGCGCCTCACTGAGACACACGCAAACAGAGCGCCTGGCCAGCGAGCGAGTGAAAGAGTCAGTCAGTCAGTCAGTCAGACAGACAGACAGACAGACAGACAGTCAGACAGACAGTCAGACACAATTGGGCGGCCGGGTTGACACTTGTTAACTGTGTTGTGTTTTCTTGTCTCTCTCTCTCTGTTCTCTTTTTTCTCTCCTCCATTAATGTTTCGTGCTCTTTTGAATGCAGCCCAAAAGGAACATCAGCCTGTTCCATTGAAGCCCATGAGAACAATATGGGCCAGTGGGGGCCGCACAGAGCGAGGCCAGTTTGGGCTGGCCCGTCGGAAATGAGACCTCAGGCAGCTTGATGGCGAGCTTGATGGCTGCGGGCCGGGCCGAGTTTTCACTTTGTCGTCTTGTTCGAGTGGGGAACGCGCGCCAATGGCAAAGCTGCGGCCGGCCACACAGTCGCAGTGGGACTCTCTCTCTCACTGTCGCTCTGCAAAGGCGCGCCAGGTCCTCGCCTGTCTCTCTGACACTCGTGCTCGTGGCTCGTTAACGTTGGGCCCGACGGATGCCGCCAACTCCCAACGCGGCCAGTCCCTGTGGGATCTGCGACGGATCAGACCGGAAACCCGCCAACGAGTGGGCCTCTTTCCTGGCCCCCCAATTGTGCCCACCTCTCGCCCCTCTGCGGTCCACCTCAACTACCGGCGTCCGCGGCCAACGTCCCTGGGCTCTGGACAGCAGGCGGGCGATCGTTCACCAGCAGCGTGGGCCGCCCTTCTTCTGACCACTTACTGATTTTTGCTCCCCTTCCTGCTCCCCCGGCTCGCGACACAACCCCTGCTCACTGGCCGCCCACGACCAGCTCAACGCCGAGACAGGCGCGCTCCCCCGCCGGCCAGACGCGTCCCAAATTGCACTGCTGGGACACCAATCCGGTGGCGCAAATTCGTCCCCCTCTCTCTCTCGTTTGGCTTGTGCCCCCTGCCGTCCGCTGGCAGGGAAATTAGTGGGCTCTAAGGGATCACTAATGCTCCACCGGCGGGCCTCCACTCACTCTCAGTTGGCCTCTCGTTTTGCTGCCCACCCCACTGGCTATTCTTCCCTATTGCCTCCCCCAACACTGCTCCACTTCCTCTCCCTCTGCGCCCTTTGCTCCGCTTCCGCTTGCTATTTTTTCACCCTTTATAACTTGATAAAGGTCCACTTGTGCTCTTGGCTGCCACGCCTACCATTGAACTCTGTCCACCAGAGTCCAGTGCTGAGGGTCACTGCTGGAGAGTGGCCCACTTCTCTCATCAAATTGTTCTCTCCCTCTCCCACTTGGCCTCCTCTTGCACTTGTGCGATGATAGATCGCGGAGATCTGGCCAACTATTTTGTCTAGCTTTTCGATGAAATTTCCTACTTGACGACGCGGCCACCACCAAGGCAGCCTCTTCTTCAATTCTGTGTCCCTCTAATGCTTGCTCCTTCTTCGCCTTCCCTTTCTAGTCTTTCCTCCTCTTCTCCAGACCAACAGCACGAGAAGAGTTCCCTTCTCCGTTTGCCTCCTTAGGACCTACTGAGCGAGCTGCTCCATACGACAGAACAATTTCAACCGCTTCTTTCGCCCGCCGTTCTCACCGCCCTCAGTCAGCCTTTCCTCTGTCCTCCTCTACTTCATATTCTCCGGCCCTCTTCCTCGGCACTACTTTGCTCTCTTTCTTCCTCTCTCTCTCTTACGGCCGCCCATACAGATGTTCACTTCTTTCTCTTTCCTCAAATGACGATTATGAAGTTTGAGAAAAGTCGTCTCTCGACTCGAGTTGTTCCTTGCGGCTAACACAAGCAGAAAGACAGACAGAAATCATTACTGTCGCTGGGCTGCGAGCCAAGGGAGCAAAAATCTCTCACTGACTGAACGAGGGGACAATAAGTGCTCGCTTTGCCACCATGTTTTTATGTGTTTAAGATTGTTGATTGTGCACAACAGTCTAAATGGTGCGCAGACTCGTGTCTTGTGAACAACTCGAAGAGGTTTCTTTGCGCTGTGCTAGCACCAACTCCGCTCGGGCTCACTGTAGCCTTTGGAGAGCTTCTCAGGAGGTGCATAGCGCCTGCTCGCTCGCTTGCCACACGCTCTCTCCGCTTTTGAATGGCATCTCACGAATTTCACCTGTTGTCCCTATCCATTCCATCCTACCCACATTCACATGCACTTGTCCAACATCGAAAATGATTCCAAATATTTGCCGGACAACGATTATCAATGCACTGCCAATATTTACACTTTTATTTCTCGCCGATGGAGCAAAGTTGAATGACGATAAACCAACCGCAAATGTGGTCCAGCATGTTAGAGATGAGTTCAATACGAGCGAAACAATCTCGAATATACCCAAGGCGGTGTGGATTCAAGGCGATCAGAGAAGAAGCACCACTGACATGGCTCCACTTAGACACATATTGATGCAGTTCGATTTGGAAAAATGTTGCCCAAGTTGGCAGGTGTTGAGGAAGGAAATGGATCAAGTTTTTCGATTAAGATTTGAGAGAGATCAATCGCTGAGGGAGAAACAATCGACTGGCAGTTTCTATACTCTGGGCAGATCGAAAAAAGACAATCTTGATGAGAGACAAACAAAATCTGAGCACACTTTGGAGCCCTCTGACTTGTTGAACGAGTTGAGCGGGACTGTGTTCAATATAACTCAACTGTCCATTGATGGACAGTTAGGTCAAACTGAAGCAGAAAAGTATTATAAATTTCTCGATAATGTGCAATATTATTTGCGTTTGTTGAAGGTGGCCCAAAGTTATCTCGATGAACGAGAAAACCTTAACAATACGGCCAAATTTGACAAAAACACTTCCGTTGATGCAAAGGAAATCAACCAAGTTTCACTCTCAATTTTAACTTCTGATTATGAAACTTTCAATTATAGACTCTCATTCAGACGCAGGTTTGAGGGACTCAAGTTCAAGGTAGCCAAGGATCCCATGTTGTCTAGTTTCATTAAAGAATTAACGAGTAATGGTAGTCGAAAAGGGAGGCATAATTTTGACCTTTATGAGAGTTTTATCAAGCGGACAAACTTTGGCCACCAGTATGCAAAAAATATTTCCATGATTAGAGAATCTGTAAGATTGTTTGATCACATTTCCCAGCAACTATCCAAGTTGAACTTCCCAAGCAACCTCACCAAGCCTTCGAAACAGTATGAAATGTTGCACCGAATGGCTCGTAGACTTTTCAAACTGCGACACGATTTGACTCATCAGATCAATGTAAAAATATTGGGTAATCGTGTGGATACCAGGAGACTTTTTGAAAGATTGGATGAACTGATTGATGTTAGGCCTGAGATCAAAATTTTGGGCGATGAGTTTGGTGACGAGAATGAGGAGGAGAAATTTTTCAGCCAGAACGTTCGAAGATTGAATACGATTTTGCACAGATATACCACAAACAATATGACGAGGTTGACTTTTTACAATTGTCTGTCGGAATTACCAGAGGAGTTCATAGTTTTGGGCATGCAGATAGCTCGCGAGTACGAATACCGAGAGGTGCCACAGAGCAATCAGCTCGATCTTAGTTCAATTCATTCCAAATTTCAGACATCCACTCTCCATGCTAGTCCCGACCATCTAACTCAAACAGAGGACTCGGACAGTACAACTTCCACTCCAACTGACCCTCGTCACTCGAGCGACGGATTTTTCAGCAGCATTCTTGGCTGAATCCACTAACTTGAGACCAATCAGCGTCTGAACGAGAACTGAGCTTCACCAGATGATTTCAGACCTGTTAGCAGTCACACACCTAGTAGACTGGCGAGTTTCTCTTGATGATTTCTCTCAGTGATAGGATGTATTGTATTGAAAGATTGTAGTTCTAGCCGAATAGAGAACTGTTAGCAAACTCATCTTGTCCCTTTTAACGTAATTAGGTTTCTCACAAGTAGCGCAGCGCTTGGAATAAAGGTGCCTGAGTTATCGATGCATTTGGGCCGAAGAATAAAAATTCTATCAAGAGAGTTTCGATCTTGTAAACACATTTTCACACAAGCCAACGATCTTGATGAAGAAAGTATAAAGCTTTTCAGCGCCTTCTTGCACTTGACGACCTGCTTGATGCTACATTACCCGAGGATACCGGTCCGCTCGAAGTTGGCAACTTCAGGCCTGCTTTTGCTTCTGGCTGAACATCAGTTGAAGGAGGCGCGAGGTTTGAGGAACGGAAAGTTTTGTCCATTGGCCCTGGACCACCGACTGAAGGAGGCGCAAGGTTTGAGGAACGGAAAGTCCTATCCATTGGTCCTGGACCACCAGTTGAAGCAGGCGCAAGATTTGAGGAACGAAAAGTCCTATCAATTGGTCCTGGACCACCGGTTGAGGCAGGCACAAGATTTGAGGAACGGAAAGTCCTATCCATTGGACCGCCAATTTCCGTCAGTCCAGAGCGGCGCGAAACGGGGTCAGGGCCTGTTGATAGCGGCATGGAACTCCGTCTGGTGGGAGGATCAGCCGCCAAGGATGTCATTCCGGATCTGAAGGTCGGAAAAATGCCTATCCCAGGCCTAGGCGCGTGGCGCTTTCTTACTTTCCTGACCACAAACAGGCACAAAATGATCATAATGAGAATGAGGATAGCAACAGCTGCTGCAAAGTAATACAACCAAGTGAGATCAGATCCGATGGGACGAAGTGACTCAGTTTCCAGAGGGTAATCTCTTGGATCTGGTGGCTCGGCCAACACAGGGCCAGACAAGATCTTCAATTCTCTAAAGAATTCCTCCTCACTATAGTTGTTCTCGAGGTCCCAGTTGTTAGGTTTTTTACCAAGATTTTTATAATCATCAGTTCCAACCTTTCGGTGATATTTGTCGACGATTTTCGCCGTCACAAGCTTGGCCTGTCCTGTGGCACAAGTGTAAGAGTATTTAGCTATATAATTGAGCCTGAAATAGAAATACAGCATACCAGGTTCGGCATAATCGGCGAAGAATGCATTAGTCGTCTCGTAGAGGCCCAGGTCAATGATTGCACCAACTGGAGCCTCATCTTTTAGGTTAAATTTGTCTTGGGGAAACTCTGTATACAGTGGACCGAAGACAACTAGGATAGTTCCGCACAGATGCAAGTAGGCAATGTCGTCTACATAATTGAGAAATTTCTCTGGGTTGTCTGTTTTAGTCTCCCTGCTCCATTGATCTCCAACTAGAGTGTTCTCTTTTAACGAAAGATAAGGCATTGGATAGAATTCGTCATATATATCAGGCGGCTCTGCTAAATATTTTGAATAGACTAGTAAACTGTTAACCTTATTGCTCGCTTTTTGCCCCTCCGTCTGCCAGCTGGTGCTCGCCGAGAATGAGACTCCATCATTCGCGAAAGCTTGCCAATTATTATCATCTGAAGTGTTGACACCGAAGAAGCCCTGATTCTCTTTGGGATGTCGAGGAATCGTATGTAGATCAATCTCCATGACACGATAACTTTCTCCAAGCTGCTTGCCATAAACAGGATTTGTGTCAGCTATTTCGGTTTGATCAAAACCACATCCGGTCGTCAACAATCTTCCATTCTTGCCAACCCTATTCTGATAAAAATTACTCAAGCAAATATCAGTCTTGCTACGATAAGCGTTGCGTGAAATCAAGGGACCACTGGTATCATTTATGATGCTAGGCAGTTCTTGATTTGGGTTGATTTTGATGAAGTATTTCAACTTTGGAGTTGGATTTACCAAGATTTCGTATGACGACTCGTACCAATGTTGGCGATAGTGTTTTACTAAGCGCACGTCCCCATTTAGAGGATCATGAATTGGAAATATGGCCGGATTATAGTCCAGATCTATCCTGAGGTTACTCTTGTGCAAGAATCTAGTATTGAAGTGTTGAGTTTGTTTCGTGACCGTGTCATAGATGCAAGATTGTCTGTTGAAAAAGTAAACGTTGTATCTCCCCTTTGATTTTTGATCATTGAAAGATGCCTTGTAGGGCCAGTTATTTTCGGGCGCATACTTGCACCAATTAAATTGCTGCGAATTCAACAAATTGAACTTCCTTCCCTCTTTCACATAGGCAATCGCCCAATTGATTACCCTGTCATTAGTTAATACCTTCCCATCTGGTGTATAGGAAATGGGAACACGCTTGTGTATTCCATTGGGATTGATATGCTCACCTGTAACTGGTCCAAGGATTGTACCATTCAAAACATCGTAATAGAATTCAAACCTACCCGCTAACATTTTGCACTTGTTCTGCTTGTCACAATGAGCCGCATTTATGTGTGGTACATTTTTGAAAACTTCATCATTCTCGGTGTTCTTATATTTTTCGCATACCTCTGGGGTACCGCGTTTCATCGCAGTCATATTATGCATTCCCGAACATGAATACGAGTGAACTAAGACAATCTTAGGGAAGAAGATCGCTGCTCTGAAATAGTTGTCCGGCACTGAAAGTAGCGCCATGAAGCTTAGCACGACCATTGAGATGAACCATGGTGCACTAGGATACATAATCGGCATATGCATAATATGACTAATGTATCATCTGATTAAGCTAGCGAGCCATTGCTGTTCATCGCCACTCTTGGCTAGATGGTGATTTCAATCGGAAGTTCATCGAATATTGCAAGATATGGGCCTCTTTCACTTACTATATCACTTACTAAAAGTGTGATTTGATTTCATTATCGTCTGCATCTCGACTGAAGTTATTTTTTCTTCCGCTTTTTTGCAAGCAAAACAACGAATCGTGACACATTTTTCATCAACCAAAATCTTCTGATCCAATTTGATATCATCAAAATTGTGTTTATCATTTTTAAGTGGGACCTCATGAATCAAATGCATCCCCACTATATCACCTGGTGGCTTTGAGCCGTCGGCTTTCGTCTTGCCAGCCTCTTGGCCGGCTCCTTTTTCCTCAGCCGCCGGGCATAGATAGTTAAAAATTAGATAAACAATCACTATGCTCGCAAGCAAGAGTCCCAGAAAGATCAAACCATATAATAAACCTTCAGGCCAGGTTAAGGGGTTCAAATTGGCCATCAAGAGCATAATAAGGTTGTTATTTCACAGAGAACTAAGCGGAAACTCTGCGAACCATTCGAGACCTAGTGCAATGAAATTCTCGGAGATTAGAATAATTTTTTTACTTACCACATTATTTTTTACATCATCTTGCCATTCGCAAAGAACAGTAATCACCTTTAAAAATCCAAAGATTGGCTCCACATTAACTGGCTTTCAGAATACCATCATAAACATCCCTTGCTCCCTGACTGATGTCGCTAAACTGGTTAACTGCACATTTATTCAGCAATCTAATCCACCCCAAATTCAATGCAGTAAAACGTTTCCAGCTCCGCCGGATGGAAAAAGTTGCTGCCAACTGATCAGATGTGATTCTCCCAATTGTCGATTGAAATTAACTCTTGACCAGCCATTGGTTCCCGCAGAATTCGATACTGGATCCCAATGCAATGCCACAGGTCAATGGAAAATTGATCTGGTATACACTCAAGTCGACTATCAAGATCTTCTATCGAGGCCAGTGCCAAAAGTAAATCCAAAGAATGTAGTAAATGACATACTTTTTGATGGCGGCAAAATAACACCAGCCGTGTCGGATAAGTTCAGCACAATGTTGTCTGAGCTAACGAAAGATGCGATCAAGGTAGTAATTCGAGGTATCACGATGTCTGGACCTCTGAACTCCTATGCTATCAGCCAAAGAGGTATCGGGAACGCGATTGATCGTGAATTTTATCTCAAAGACAACACTTTCGAGGAATTTAGAGATAAGGCAATAAATTTGGAAAACAATGCTAGAATATATCTTATCAACAATCGAAGGGCGAACAATCAGTTAAGAGAACGGCTGATTACAAATAGACTTAGAGGTTGTTCTTCGGGTTTGAATGGTAGTTTGACTCTTGAACTCAAGGTAGAGGGAAGCTTAGGTCTTGAATCATTTGATATCAAGCCATTGATCGTAATTCAAAATGAGTGCACCGTCCCATTAACATATACTGCAGATTTCAGTAACAATGATTTTGGAAATCTACTCCCACAATCAGCGTTTGGACCACTGATATCAATCTCCGGGAATGATGTCTCCAAACGTCTCAAGGCTGACCCCATCCTATGCTGCGACCGGTCAAACTACTGGTTATTTGGCTTGAACAATACGGCACTCGAAATTTCATGCAGGGATTTCAAACAGAGGAGCGCTTCAGAATTTTCACTCCATTACCAAAAGCTTGATAAGGCTTGTGCGAGCCAGAGCGACAGAGCAATAGTGGTTGTTGTGTCAATCGTTATTGGAGGTTTAGCATTTGTATTTGTTATCTTTGGAATTATTTGCTGGTGTTGCTTGATGCCGTCGAGGCGCAGAACGAACGCCATCGTGCTGACCGACAATAGATTGACAGGAAGTCCCTCTTTGGTCGTTGAACAATCGAGCGACGATCAAACTACAGCCACAGCCGCCACCGGTGTCGACTCACCAACAAACGTGGCGGCGCCCGCCAACCTGGGCTCTATAACAAACACAAGTACTCCCATTGCAGCCCCTTCGTTGACATCAAACGTACTGTCACGTGGCAAGATCACCCCCTTCAAATTCTTGGCCAATAGCTCTCCAATGATTTCTAAACAAGCCCCAGCGGCTCAAACCAAGAAAACAGGAACCAAAGAGGATAGGTCGAGGAGCAGTTCAAGAAAGAGAAAAAATAGAAGCGAAAGCAAGAAACGCAAAGGTAAAAACCATAAAAACGTGAAAGGGAACGAATCGCGAGACGGCAAAGAGAAATCTGATAAAGCTAGGCGTCCCAGTGCAAAACCTAGAAGTACCTCAGGCAGCAGTAAGAGCAAGAAGAAACCCCCTGGAGAGTCTAAGAAGGAGCCTAGCCAGGACGAGCCCAGACTGGAGAATCCGAGAGAGGAGACAATAACAAGTAGTGGTATTCAAGGAGCTTCAGCGGGTCGTAATAATAGCATCCTGTCCGGAGCGACTGCCGCCAGAGCCTCTCAGAATCCTCCGAAAGGACCCAAATTCGGCGATAGCTAATAGCAATAAATTTTTTGAAACCTGAATTACGAATCTGTGACAGTGCATCCTCTCGCTTGGCACAGGCGAGACCAAGCTAACCGACCTGTCAGTCTAATCGTTTCTATCTCTCATTCTTGCTACTTCTCAGGAAAACAAGGTGACGAAATCGCAAGAAAGGTTTCAAAAGGGTAACATGGTCGATTTTGTGTTGCCTTTTTCATAGCTCAACGAAGGCCGAGCTAAATTAGACATAGCCCCTCGGGAAGCTTGCCGATGACAATACCTCAGACTACGGGGTAGCTAGGGGAATCTTTCAGTGGCTTGTCACCAATATTTTTTGCCACATCACAAGTACTCATGGCCACCTGTGAACTGGGAACACGGGCACTTGTGATGTCCAATCTTTTCGGTACGCGACTGAAACGTGCAGTCTCAACACCTTACAACTGGGCATTCTGTAGTTGTGCCGTTTGACAAGTAGACTAGGTTCAGCTGTCATAGCCAGCTAATCGTGATTAAACTTAGATAAAAATCGCTATGTAGCCTCACTACCGCGTTCGTGTATGGAGAGGTCCAGAGCCAACTGCTGACTCGATATGAAATCCAATAAACTGAAGCGTAGAATCTCAAATTGTGTGACTGTTTCGAGGCCGTCCGCTCTTGGTCTGCGCACTGTTTTCTCCCACTTTTTTTCACTTATTTACCGAGCAAAGCTTCGAAGTGTTTGGGTCAAAAGATCCTTCTGATCATCACCTGTATACAATATCTTTTGACACACATCTCTGGCCTTTTTTCCGACCTAATCCTGATGTGCTCCCCCGGCAATGATTGATATCGCTGTCGCCATACTAGTCTTAGGGGCATTATCTTCGATATCAAGTGTCACTATATTCCTCTCGATGGGTATCGTTCAATCTGTCGTAAAGAATAGGCGAGCAAAGAATGCAGGGAGGAAGGAAACCTTTGAGTATCTCGTTAGTGACGATATAAGCAATGGACGTGAGCAAAACAAGCTGCCTGCGATAAGCTATAAGAAGAATGACCGAGCCCCGCAGGACTATCACTATGTGACCGAGTTCGTCCAATATGAACCCATCGATTTGGATAGCTCCCTCAGGATAATGTCGAGCTGCGATTGTACCGACGATTGCCGTGACGAGCGTGAGGCGTGCGCTTGCTCTAGGACTTCGAAGGGAGGCTTCGTATACAGTCCTAGTGGCCGTCTAAGCAGTGATTATTCTATTGAGGCGCCTGACATGATCCGAGAGTGCAATCAAGCTTGCAAGTGTAACAGGAAGAAGTGCAGAAATATGGTTATTCAGCGTGGAGCACAAGGTCAATTTGTTCTGTTCAGAACCAAAAGCCGCGGTTGGGGTGTCCGCACTTTGGCAGACCTCAAACGTGGAACATTCATCGGCATCTACAGCGGGGAGCTCATCTCGGCCGAGCAAACAAGTCTCCGCCAAGACGATACCTATCTATTCAATCTGGCCCGCTCTCAACAGGTGGTGAAAAAGCAGGACTCGAGCGAAGAGAATCGAGAGCAGGAGGAATCGGGGGAAGCTATTGAGACGGAGGGAGAGGTTTTGAACGAGGGGAACGAGGAGAATGGGCGAGAAAATTACGAGGTAGTTACTACGCATGAATATCTAGAGCCAATAGGCACAGACTCCAGTTCGATAGCTGAAACTATTTCGTCTGGTTACGCCCAAAGTTGTGACAACAACGGTGGAGAAGCCTACCTAGACCACCCTACTGAGGGTTGTGATCTATCTGTCGAGCAGACAGATGGCAGCAATGGGTGCAATCTAACCGCAACAGAGAGCGTTGGTGAGCGCGAGGTTACAAGGGAAACCGTTGAGACTCAGTTGCCTGAGGTGGTTGAAGAGGCCCACTCTCAGAAGGGAGACCCACGAGAAGAGGAAGGCGATTCGTCCAAGAAAGAATCTAGTTATATCTGTGACGCTAAATATTACGGCAATTTCACCAGATTTATCAATCACTCATGTAAGCCCAATGTAACCGGAATCAAAACGTTCACCACACACCAAGACGTCAGATTTCCTTATATTGCTTTTTTCTCAAATCGTGATATTCGAGCCAATGAAGAGCTAACTCTTAACTATGGCGACAATTATTGGCTTGTTAAATGTACGAGAGATAAAATCTATTGCCTGTGCAACCAGGAGAACTGTCGCTTCACAAAGAAAACCCTACCAAACACTCTGGCCCAATACAAATCTAGCTAGGACTATTACCGCTCTCGCCTCGATATTGTTCTTGTTGGAAGGTAGCGGCTTCAATCGCTCTTAAGCCCCATGAGATGCTTTTGTGAGCTCGCTATATATGTGCATCACTGTGAGAGCCATTTCAGAACACACAACAGTCCCATCCATGGATTCATCGTATACTTGTCTACCCTTCGAAGTGATGTTTGAGGAGTTCTTCGAGATACTATAGTGTTCTCTGAGAGGAACACACATAGGCAATTTACAGGATTAAATGTGGATACCCTCATTGAATTCCTGAAAAGTTCTTACTACTGATTTCATGCCCTCCCCGCACCAATCTGGAGTCCAAAGTCTGGTCCGAAAATCACATTTGTTTTCAGAAGCTGAGCAAGGGATCGTCATACAACTTCAGTCTCTACCAATGATTGGCCTCCTCGCATCTTTATTGTGGTCAAATCTAAAATCGAATGATATCACTTAGGGTTCTAATTTGTGATTTCCGTCCCCATGATTGTTGTGACGGGTCCACCTGAACCTACAACAATCAGAATAGGATCTCTACTATAACCCGAACCTTTTTCGTGCGAGAGTCGTGAGTTCAATAATCAAGCAGAAGATCATACAGATTTATTTCACATTCGAGATTCAAGTATCACGACATTGCCGAGCATCCTCGTGGGCGATATTTTGAGCCACTGGTGGTAGATAAAGCCAATCAAAACTACGAATCCAGCATCTGTTATCTGAAGTGTGGACCGGCCTTGACGGGGACGCCCTAGCGGTTCTCACATCTACTCTCAGGCGGGCGTAGATTTATGATCTTCAACGGCTTCTAGTAATTGTCTTCCTTTAATGTAATCTTCGTACAATTCACTGTCATGAACCGATAATGTGTGATTGAAACAGTTGGCTATTTCGTCTAGTTCCTGATCTGTGCCTAGATTCGCAAGCTGAGCCCAATCCACTGCAGCATTCGTTGCGGCCCCATTGACGAAAGCTTCTGAAGATAGAGCTTCCTGATAACCATTGTCAGCTCTTTGATATTGTTGGCTCTCATCCAGATATCTCATGATAGAATAGTCATTCCTATATTTTATATTAGTATCATTAGTTAATAAAAACGAGCTTGTGTTCATAGCGGATGGATGAGTGCTGAGGTCGTCTAGAGTATTACTAAATCTTCTCCTCTCTTGATATCTGGTCTGCTGCTCATTATCTTCATCTTCGGCGGACAGATCATCGTCGTCGCTGATCACGGAGGACACTTCACTGCTGGCTGCGCTAGAGGTGGACGGAAGACCGTAAACTGATGGGTTGGGAGGTAATCGTTTGTTTGATTTAGATGATTGTCTCAAGTATAGCTCTTTTAGTTTTCCGGGCCCCAATCTCAGACAAAAAGGACTAGGATTATGAGATCCACTCGGCATGTAGTCACGGACAGTATTGAGTATCTGAAGTGAGAATGAGCTCGACAGATAGCTCATTTCAAAGGGTCTGTAAGCATCAAAAAAGTAATCGACTCGTTCTTTTTTTGTTATCATATCGGGGCGGATTTCCAGTAAATAGCATTTGGCCTCTTTTTCGTACTCTGTATAGGCCCGAGGTAAGCTCCGGAGGTAGGCACGATTCCACCATTGGCGGTAATTTGCGCTAGATCTGTGCGTCTCCAGGTGAAATGGCTGCAACAAAAGCTGATTGTGTAAGTAGTAGTCGGTAACGGAATTTGATAGTATCAGTTCGCCTTTAGTTGGCGATGGCTTCCGGACACCCAGGAACAAATTGATAACGTTTTGCTTCTCCGCATCGGAGAATGTATTGCTATAATATCTTGAGAGTGTTTGCATGATTTCGCTTGAATGTGAGGTTAAAGGTGCTACTTTGCGATATGTTTTGACACGATGGACCAGTTGCGAGCCGCCGTATTGCAAGGCGATAGTGTCGCCATGGTCTTCGTAAAGTTGTTCGAGTAGACGAACTGCGTCTGTGTCGTATTCAAGATTTGGCTCCATCAATACTCCCAAAGCTTGTAGCTGGAAGCCGAGAGCCACCTTTCCCAAGACGAACTGGGCTGTATTGGTGCGATCTAAGCAATCAACACAATTTACCCGAACAACTCCATTCTGCAGACAGAACCCACTACGTAATCGGTATCCGCCGATTTGAGATGAACTTGGTTGCCTATCGAAAGTCCTCTGGCGGAGTTGCAGGGCATACTTGTTGTCAGTGTAGCTGGTTCTCTTTGCTGTCTGCCAGTTTTGAAAGATACCTGTTACACGGATTATGTTGAAGCCAATCTTCGCGAGGCGTTGCATGACATTCTTATTTCGCGATTTGCTGCAACGAGCCATATCAAAATTTATCAACCTTATTATGTGATGCTGTGGGAGGAATTGATTTAAGTAATTGATTGATGAATTCATCATATCATTAAGTATACTCTCGTGAGGCTTCTTTTCTTTTTTCTTGACTAAATTAAGTGCAACAACTGGGGAACCGTAACGACCGAGGAGATCGTTGAAATGTTTCGCTGTGGCATGATGATAGGGGTCTATGTAATCTTGGATGATTTGAGGCTTGGCGACAATTTTAGTCACATCTTGAGACCATCGATCGGGAGTTGACCCGCGTATTTGGACGAATGAAGTGAAAAGACCTATCGAGAAGTCTGAGACTGAGGCATCGTGGACTATTTGCTCGGTCTCAACCTCATTGGCGACGTCGCCGTTCAAGTTACATCCTCTCTTCAAGAATCTGGTCCCACTGTAGCACCTAGAGCGACGAGCGATAATAGTCACATAAATTGGCCTCCCATAAACACTAATATTTGCCTGCGCGACGAAACCGTGGATTAGAAAGATTTTCCAATCATCATGGAGATCCTCAAAGTCGATCAAGTGAAGATTCCACACATATCGCTCAGCAGGTTCTGATTTGACTAGAATTCTATCTCTTCTATTCGATCGGGTTGTTCCATCCTTTGCATTAGCTTGTCGCCCTTCATTGCAACTAGAGGATGAAGAGGTGCCTTCTCTATATCGACTCTGGTACTCTTTGACAAACTTGGCGGCTCTAATAGGGCACAGATTGTATTGCAAGCTATGAGTTACGTCGTAAGAATAGCTGAAGTAAAAATTACTGGTCAAGTCCATGTTATTGAATGCCCTTACGTACTTCGCCTCCTCACTCACTAGTTCTTTCGGCTGCTGGTTCGGAATGTACACGAGCTTTGTTTCTTCAACCTTGTAGATCGTATGATAACCGATTGAGGCTACTCTTCTCCTCTTTACAATTAGTATGAGGTAGTAACCGTGAAGGAAACGTACGAATCCGAGAAGCCCGAACGATGAGACGGTTTTCGTTACACCAGGTGGACCGTGTACTTTTGTTCTGTTACCATGATCGATTCTCATCAATAATTCACGTATTTCTTGGTATGTATACTCTACACGATCATCAACGAGGGACAGTTCGTCCTGAGTTCGATCAATTTTAAGCACCTTGAATGCCCTTTGGGTGTTATTGGATCCGACCAGGTAACATCGACTATGTGTGACATAGAGTGCAATTCTTTGCACCCAATTGATTGGGTGCAACTGTATTGGAGAATGTTTCTGAAGAGGCATTTTTTCTGATCACCATCTTATATGGGATGATGATCATATTAGACTAGAATAACGGAGAAAGCTTTTTGACAGAGACCACGGACGCATTCGGAAAAGGGCTCTGAAAGGAGCGCAGCGCAAACATTGCACACCACGTGCTTCTAATTGTTGATCATAAGTCGGGCTGTCATTCTTTGATATTTATTTGTTGCTGATGTTTAACTTATTGAACTCTTCACTGAAAAAACTTATGTTGGTCGTCGCGGTGACTGCCGGTTTTTCCTCATGGATATGACTCAGTGTCATCTTACGGAATTTTGATAGCTTCTTCAATTGCGTTATGCGAGTAGTAGGTTTCACTTTCTCCAATGCGACTTCGAAATGTCGTTTCTCAATAGGCGGATCCTCAAGATCGGACCTCTCGTCGAAAGCTATCTCAGCTGCCAATCGGCAAACGCTCGAAATATCAGCCCCTGAGTACCCGTGAGTTTTCTCAGCAAACTCTACAGCGGCCTCGTTGATATCTAATTTGAGTTCTTGAAGCTCCCGCATATGGACAACAAAAATTTTCGCCCTATCATCTTGGGTTGGTAAGGGCACATATATTATTGGATCCAATCTACCAGGGCGCAACAAGGCACTATCAACTTTATCAGGACGATTGGTGGCAGCTATTGTGAAGACATCATTCAATGGTTCTACCCCATTCAGTTCAGTCAAAAGTTGAGTCGTAACTCGATCACCAACGGATGAACTACTATCCTTAGAGCGCTCAGGTGCAAATGCATCTATCTCGTCAAAGAAAATGATGCAGGGAGCTATATCGCGAGCATTCTTGTATAATTTCCTAACAGCCGCCTCACTATCTCCCACATACTTCGAGTTCAACTCAGGACCCCTGATCGAGATGAAATTGAATCCACTTTCGGTCGCCAGAGCTTGGGCTAGCATAGTCTTAGAACAACCGGGTGGTCCATATAACAGAATACCCTTAATGGGCTTGAGTTTTGACCGCTGATATTGGCTTCGGCGCTTTAGAGGTTGCATCACAGCTTTCTGAAGTTGCATCTTTGTTTGATCGAAGCCGCCGATATCATCCCATCTCACAGGTGGACAATACGAGGTGACTGATTTCAGCTCTGGCTTGAGATCCCTGATAGCTTTCTTGAAAAACTTGTAGCACGACTGCGTACCGTCAAACTCCTCCAAAGCACTAAGACAAAGTTTCTCAATGTCTCCGAACGAATATGATTGTGTCGCCTCGGATATCTGGTCAATTTCTTCGGCGCTCATTATTTGGTCTGGAGTATGCAATTTGATTGTATTAATCAGTTTCGTTCGTCTCTCTGAAAGATTGGGGAATGTTAATTCTATTTCGGATTGGAAGTATTTCGCTATATGAGAATCCAGCGTCTCCTTCTGACTTGTGGCTCCGATGACTAGAACTCGAGCAGGTATCTTGCGAAGAGTTTGTAGAAGATAATCTAATGCGTTTGAAACGCGATAGGCATCGTTTGAATATTTCTTCTCACATACTTTGTCGATATCGTCCATAAAAATGAGGGATGGAGCTTTTGTGATTGCATCGCTAAATATCACCTCCAAATGTTCACAAGGATCTCCGAAGCGCTTATCTAGTGTTCTACCAGACTTGAGATAGACGTAATTCAGTTTCTTGTTTGGATATGACTCGGCAACATGGTCGACAATGAAAGTTTTCCCAGTGCCAGATGGACCAGTCACAAGCATATGATATGGCCGAGTAGATTTATGGCTTACAAGCTTGTCGATCTGTCTCCTGAGAGAAAGAACCGCCTTCTCGTAGCCAATAATCTCAGTCTCGCAAGGTGGTGGCTCATTAGCCTCAGACTGGAGCCTGCAAATGAACTGATCATAATCAAATTTTCTAATCACTTCTATCTTCTTGCTTTTACTCATCTTGACTTAGAAATAGGTCCCCATCAGAGTCGCAAATTCCACTGGTCGCTCAAGGTGCAGTACACGTGCGGCGCACGCTGATCGAGATATTTTTTTTTGTTTCTGAATGAAATTTCATTTGCACGACTCGGCCTCACGAACACAGCTCAACCAGCCGAATCTTACACGCTCAGACAACAAACGATCCAAGAGAAGAGCAAACAAACTGACCAATATCCATCATGTGTGACCATAATCATGGCAATAACGGACACGGAGGTTGTTGTGATCATTCCGGCGACAGTATTGATGAATTGAACGCAACCGCATACAGTCTGTATCAGAAGATAGACATGCAGAATATCGAATGCCTGAACGAGCGGATTGATGGGAGTGGTGTCAAAGTATTCAAACCATGGTCAGAGAGATTAAATCGAGAGGTTTATGTTGAGAGTGATTGTGATGCAGAGCTTTTGTTCAATATTCCATTTACTGGTGATGTGAAACTCAAAGGGATTGTGGTGATAGCAGACGAGGAGCTATCGACAATGCGCTTGTTCAAGAGCAAGCTGAGGATGACATTTGACGATATCGAATGCGAGCCGGACCAAGAGTTTGATGTCACCTATGACAGCAATGGCACCATCGAGTATCCAGTGAAAGCCACAAAATTCTTCAACGTCCATCACCTAACGATCCATTTTACAAACAAAGTCAAAGAAGACGAGTCAAAGCCATGCCGAATCTACTACATTGGATTGAAGGGAGAGTTCACTCAAGTGAATCGGGATGGGATTGTGATTGCAAATTACGAGATCCGTCCCACCGAGAATATTTCAGACAATTTGGAGATAAATTCACGAACAGTACAATGAGCAAGTTTACTATCACCCTAATGCGTGTGACATCTTGTTCCGAGTTTATGCGAAGAAAGAGTCAGCAGTCATTTTGGAACCCGCAAGAAATGATGATGGAACGAACCTGAGGTTCAATGATATGGTTCGACAGTGCATATAGAAAGGCTGGATGGTTGTATAAAATATTGAGATATCTATTGAAGTCGCGAATAAACGTCTACAGAAACTCGATCGTTAACCACCATTAGGGTTTGCTAAACGGAAGGATTGCCCTCTGGGGTGTTTCGCATGAGAAGGCGCCCATGCGGGCAAACAACGAGCATCGATTTGGCTCCCTAACTGTGCTCATTTTGCTATAACTCTTGGGGCCGCATCTGGAGAAGAGAGCACAATGGGAAAGTTGGTCAATTGTGAGATGCAACCAAATTGAGGGATGCTGAAAGATGGGCGCCCATTTGGTGCAGCAAAGAGAAAACAAACTGCCTTTGATTCGAATTTCGAAAGCGAGCCAATTGGTGCTCGTGGTCTCCGATCGACGTCGCCTATGCTCATACCAGTTGGAAGGCTGACTGACTGCAACATCTGTGCTTCCGAGTCGCCATCAGCTCCAGACGATTGCGTCGCGCAAAGATTAATGGTTGCGCGTGCGTTTGCTCGCCTGTGCAAAAATTTTAAACTGTCGTCTCAGTTCCATTGGCGCGCTTTGCCATTGCACTGGCGCCACTGCTTTCCTGTAGTTGTAGTTGTAGTTGTAGTTGAGGTTGTTGTTGTTGTTGCCGTTGTAGTGAGAGTGAGAGCGAGATCGAGAATGGGAATGCGAGAGGGAGTCTGTTGCGCGATCGTGCAAGATCCCAGGCGAATCCGGCAACAAGCTCGGAGCGGGCCCGGCCTGAAGACTAGGGCTTCTAGTTGGGGCTCGTCGTTGTGTTGTTCATGCAACAGTAGAAGAGAATTGCGGACGATTGCGCTTGCGTGGCTAAATGGGCGCCAGTGGAGCAGGGCGAGAAGGGAGCCCAAATTCCAGATGACTCTCAGCTCCTCTTCGTCATCTTCTTCATCACTCTTCGTGGCTCACAAGAAAGTGCATCTGCCTGGCTGCTTGGCTGCCTCGCGCCCAGTCGCTAGCTCACTCGAACTGAAACTCAAGCTCCCCAAGTCTGTCTGAGTGCGGCTCGTGCAAGAGAGAGAACAAGAGAGAGAGAGAGAGAGAGAGAGAGAGAGAGAGAGAGAGAGAGAGAGAGAGAGAGAGTCTCTATTGCTCAGTCTTCCCTTTTCGCCCCCTCCATTGCCCATGCCATTCGGCGTCCGTCCTCTGCCATCCTTGAGACTAGAGAGGCTGAGTAGCATTGGGGACTGGAGACTGGAGAACGTTGGGGATTTGAGCTTGGAGACTGAGATGACGAGAAATGGGGAGCAGAAGTAGAATGGGCCTCTGAGAACAATCCTGGAGGCTCTGTTTTCTTTTTTTCCCTCCGGCTTACTTCAAAATAAACTTTTTCCCCTCATCACAATGTTCGACAAGATGACCATCAAACACTCGTAGCTCCAAAGGTGCACGAGCTGTCTCATGCAAAGTAGAACACAAGTCAGCCATTTGTCCCAATGATTGATCAAAACCAGTTTCAGTTTCATTTTCATTTTCAGTAACAGTTTCAGTTTAGATTTGGAGACAAGTTCACCGCAAAGCAAGCCCATCGTCTCATGGACAGCACAGAATTATCATTTGAAGGATTGAAACTTTTGATTTGGACGCACGAGAGAGGCAAATAGACAGACATTCTCATGGTGAGTATTAGATTCGAGTTTGTTTCTTCAAACTATTGAAGAGGGAAAGGTTTTTTTTCGCAAACTTTTCAGACGAGTGTTGAGTTTTCCATCCAGCTGCATCGATGACGACTTGTTGCACGTGATCTCGACGACGATCTGCGGCTCAATTAGCTTGAGGTCATTTCGTTTAACTTTTGCTCGAATGTTAAATCCGGCGCTTGATCGATAGATTTGCAAAGATCCACCACAAGACAGGCGAGAATCAATTGAGCTTAGGGTGCAAAGGGGAGAGTGTTTTGCAATTTTGTGTATAAATTTTCTAAAAGAGGAACCTGCACACAGAGAAAAAAATGATCATCATGTGGAGTGTGGTTCTTTCTTCTTTCTCTCCAGTTAGTTTGCAAATATTTCCGAACGATTAGGTAACCAATTGAGTGCTGGTAGTGTCAGATAAGTGGTAACTTGTTGCTGGCGCTCCCAAAGAGGCTTGGCTCCTTCCTGCTCAATGCAATGCAATGTGCGCGCCATACACTTGGGGGCGTGTCAGCCGAAATGTAAACAAGAAAAACATTCAACCACCATTGAGAGTATCAAAAAACCAGTTTTTATACTTTTCTCTCCAAAATTCTTCTCCCTTATTTCCGATGTTTCTCCTTTTTTCTCCATTCCGATGTTTAGAGATTGAGAAAATCTGAGCGAAATCATTCTCCCTGTTGAGTTGTGTAATGGAGATAGAGACTGAGAGACTGGGGAGCTTATTTTGCGTGCTCAGCTTATCTCCATGTGTCTGCAATTGAAACCATTCGAACAGGTGATCACCATTACTCTCTCGCCTGCCGCTTTTGGTCTGCCACCGACTTGGTGACTTTTCAATCTTTTCAATCCGCGTCATGGGCACACAATTTATCCCCTTCCACTAGATTGGACTGTTGATAGTTGGGCTTAGTGCTGGTGCTTGCCGAGCGGCTGAGCTGGAATCATGAGCTGGCGTCATTTGGAGAGAGCCGCAAAGGAAGAGTTTCCCCAAAGGGTAGAAAAGTATGAACTTGTTGTTGTTGTTGTTGTTGTCGCTGGTTGTGTGTTGGAGGAGAAGGAGAAACTGAGAATGGGAGCTCGAGGTCCCTGTTGAGCGGGCCTGTTGAGTGTCATTTATCGCGTGTGAGAGTGGAGCCCAAATTGGGGAGGCAGCGAGGAAAGCTCGCCTGATTGCTTGGGAATCGGTCATCGAATAATTTTGGCTTACTGCTCACTGCCTGGAGGCTTTGGGCTGAGTTTGGTTCTGGCAAAGTGCTGATAGTTTGCCGCGAAAGAGGTTGCAATGAGAAGGAGGAGGAGCAGTAGAAGGCGATGAAGATGAAGAGGTTTGCAGAAGGTGACAGGCGAACAGCGACAAGCAGCAGAGCAGAGCATTAAAGCGGAGGACAAGCTGGGCTCGAGCCCATTGGATACATGGATCGCATGATTCGAATCAATTGATCAGATTGGGACACTCTCAACAAGAAGTGCCATTATCCCAAAGCGGGCGGGCTTGTTCGCGTGTGACCACCAGCGGCGACAAGTGACACAAATCGCATTCCGGCAACACAGACACACACGAACTGTTGTCTTGCCCGGCGCGAGTTCCAACAATTGAACTGGTCATCCATTGCTGCCTTTGACTTTGAATTTTCGGACACTTGTCGGCGGGCTGGAAGTTGGCCTGTGGTCTTCTCTGGCTGAGAGACGAGCAGAGACAAGGAGGACCAGCCGCACACAGTCTCTTGCAGGCAGGCCCAAGTGCAGTCCAGTGCAGCCCAGCACTGCACTGCAATGGACTGGCAACAGGCGAGTGCTGTGTGACAAGCGCCGCTTGAGGCTACTTAGTGGCGACAATTGATTATGTCACATGATCAAGAAGATCGCTGCCCTTCTTCTCGGTTTACTTCTCTCTCTCTCTTCTCTTCTTGCTTCTTTCAGCTTATTCTCCAACGAGCATCCTTCTTGCAGCATTCATGTTTTATTGTCACTCGACAACAAGCGAACGAGCCAGGTAATTACTATGTTGCAACAAATGGCCCTCCACTGAAGCTCGGCCGGCCAGCTGGCACATGGAAAGCTTGTTCGAGTTCCAGTTGACAAGTGCAGTTGTTGTTGTTGTTGTTGTTGTTGAAATTGGAAGTTGCAAGTCGGCGAAGTTGGAGAGAAAAATCCAAAATCCGAAATCCAGCCACTCGATTTGGAGTTCCAGATTGGACTGAGTTGGAGGAGAAGATTGGAGCTGCCCCTCGAGAAGTTTAATCAATTGGGGCGACGTTTCTCTCGGTTGATTTAGGCCAAATTTTCGATCAATTCCGAGCAAAAGAGGCACAATTTCAAGCAAGTTTATGGAAAAGAGCAGCTCTTTGAAAGAGAAAATGAGCAAAAAGGAACAAGAATGAAAATTTAAAGAGACAGAAGTGATCTTGCTGTTCGCTAGCTGAGAGCATATGTCTTTTGAGTTTGTGTCTGTTATTGTTTGGATTAGTGTCTAGCAAGCTTTTAGGAGTTATTGTTGTTGTCAAATGAGCTGCTCGAGCATCTCTTTGGGCCGAACCAGACGAACGACCAAATGTTTGTTTCCCCAAGCAAACGAGCAACCAAATGATTGTGGGGCCCAAATCGGCAAGAAAGTGAGCTTCTCTTCATCATTTGCTGCCAGAGACTAGCTCCGATTGGCCCACGAGAGGCACTTGCATCCATTTTTCCAGCTCCCATTCATTGTGGTGGTAGGCAAACGAGAGCAGAACACACAGTGTCAATCGAGTGCGAGCTGAGGAAACAATGGCCCATTGTGGAAAAAGGCAAATGAGAGGCAAATAAGTGTTGCGACAAGTGACGATTTCGACAGCTCAATAGTTTTTCCATTGCAGTTCGGCGCCCAAACAACACAAGCTCCTTCGATTGGCTCGGAATCATTCAACTGGGCGAGAGAGACAGAGAGAGAGAGAAATAAAGGCCTCTTCTAGTGGGCCACAGACAGTCTCACTTGGGCTGCTCGTTGGCATCGTTTCTCTAGTTTAAGCCACACAGAGAGAGAGAGCGCTAAAAGTGATCAACATTTTGCTGAACTGTCAAATTGTGCGCGTCTGTCAAAACTTGGCCCACCGAATGCCAACGAGAAGCAGGCAGCTTTGTGTGATTGCTGGTGGCCTCTGTGTGTTGACGTCTGGCAGCGAATAGAAGAGAGGAGCTTGGGGTGCAAACAGTGTTGAGGAGAGAGGCAAACACAGTTGGAGGAGAGAGTATGGCGAGTGGCAGAGAAGAGCAGCAACAGTTCTTCTACGAGCAGCAGTCTCTGAAGGTGGGGGTCGAGGGAGAGAGAGAGCAGCAGGGGCGCCAAGAAGTGTGGTCGAGTGGGCAGCTCTACTCGACGGGCCAGTGTGTGCAGGAGGAGCAGCCTGAAGTCTGGTTGGGGGCGCGCCGAGCTTGCCGCGAGGAGGCCACTTCGAGTGCAGAGAGCAGAGCGAGGCGGCGCCAAGACCGAGTTGGGGGCGCCCTCGAAACCAGCGGCGCTCCAATGGGAGACAAGGGCCAGTTGCTGGTGGCTTTCAATGGGGGCGAACACTGTCCGTCGCACAACAAGCCGCACACACTCATTAGCGACTGTCAGCAGCAAACGAGAGAGACCCCAAGCGGCAGAGACACTCTCGAGCAATCATTCGAGCATGACCTGCTGGCTGGCCACACGCACAACTGTTTCATCCCAAAGGCCACGAATCGGCCAGAGAGCAGCCACCACCAGAGGCCCACCAGCAGCATAATTAATGGACATCTCGCTGGTGTCCACAACAGTCGCAGCTATCATCTGGAAGAACAGCAGCAGCAGCAGCAGCAAGCGAACAACCAAGTCCACTTCGAGCACTGTCCATTCAGCCAGCAAGACCAAATTGAAACGAGCCACTTTGTCCAACTGGTTAGTTGATGTCTTCCAGCTGTTTCCAGCCACAGATTGTCTCCACTCTTTCCTCTTTCAAGTCTATCCTCCAGCCGAGAGACTCCCTTTCGTCCTGCATTATTGCGTCCTTTTGCAGCACTGAAAAATTCGATACTCGAGAAATCTGCCTTTCTCTCTCTGGGTCCAGTTCGCCAAGCTTGTCAAGCTCGCCGAGCTCGTCCAGCAGCCTTGGGGAGGCGTCAAAGGGCGCACCTTTGAGGCGAGTGCACCTCAGCCCGATCGAGAGTGAGACTGGTGAGCAATAACTGGCAGCCAATGACTGAGACCCTGAAGGCTGAATGTCAAAGTGTAGCAGTGTTCATTTGGCGCATTTCTCTGCTTGCAAGTTACTCACTGGGGCGCACTTATAGATTGGCCGAGTGTTTGCTCAAAACTTGCAGCAAACTTTTGAAAGCGAGCAAAAAAGTGGAACAACGTTGCTCGTCCTTCAGAGCGGCTCTCACTCTTTTGGCCCACAATTCTTTTCTCCCTCGAATTGACATCTTTCACTCCAATCCTTTGCCTCCAAATGCAATAACTGTCTCCCTTTCATTGCCAGCCCTAGTCTGTGCGGCCTTGTCCATTTGTTGGCCTGCAACATTGCGCCAAACTAATTGATGAAACTCTTCCTTCTGGGAGCGCAAATCCCGCTAACTCTCCGCCGCTTCTCTGCTGCCAGCTTCTAGTGATTTCACGCAAATGACAAGCTCGGAGATGAGAAAAAGAGAAAGAGAAAGGGGAAAAGAGGCGCAATCTGCTCATAAACCAATCGTCATCTCTTTTTGCACTTGTCTCTTTCACTCTTTCACTTTTTCTCTCGCTCGCTCGTGTTTCTCTTTGATCGTAAAAAGCAACCTTCTTCCTTTCCATGCAGCTCTGTGCAGCAATGTGTGGGCCCTGAAAGAAGTGTCGTAAATAACTGCTGAGGATTATTCGACTAACACGAATGCAAATTGTGCATCCCAACACACTAAACAAACTGAAACAACTCTGCTCAAACATAATTAGGACGACTTTCATCCATTCATCGAGGCCCTTTTGCCGCACGTGAAAGCGTTCGCTTACAGTTGGTTCAATTTGCAGGCGGCCAAGAGGAAATTTATGAAGAAGAATGAGAAACGAATGAGTCTCGATGAGGAGCTGCTCTGCAAGGAGCAGTTGCAATTGGAAAGTCAGGAGACTAAGCAGAAGTGGGCCTCGCGTTTGTTGGGCAAGTTGCGCAAGGATATCAGTGCCAGTTATCGGGAGGAATTTGTGCTTGGGATGACTGGCAAGAAGTGTATCAATTGCATTCTGAGCAATCCGGACCAGAAGGGCAAAATGAGACGCATTGACTGTCTGAGGCAGGCGGACAAAGTGTGGCGGCTCGACTTGGTGATGGTGATCTTGTTCAAGGCAATTCCACTTGAGAGCACGGACGGCGAACGGCTGGAAAAGGCGCCCATTTGCATGCACCCGCAACTCTGTGTCAACCCTCATCACATAAACGTCACTGTGCGCGAGCTCGATCTCTACCTGGCCAACCACATTTTCGCCCGCCGCTCCCTCGAGACTGTCTCCAGTCCATCGCCGCCCTTTGCCTCTGACAACCAGCTCTCCTACGGCCAACTGCAAGCGAGCACCAATCATCAGGCGACCGCAGACGAGGCTGGACTGCTGATGGAGCAGGAGAACGCGCTGGCCGCCTGTCTGCCCTTAGGTCACCCCCACCTGCACAGAACGGCAAAGAGCAGCCACAGACTGTCTGTGGGCCAGTCGAGGGCGGCCCACTTTCACGTGTCCGACTCGATCATCTCGGCCAGCTGCATCTTCACCTCGGCCGAGCTGGAGCTTCTCTCGCGCGCCTCCATCATGTCGCCGGGCCCAGTCTCGAGCGGAAGCACAGCCGCCGGCGAGCTGCTTGACGAGCCGGCGAACAGTGAGCACCAGTCAGTCCCAAACACAGTCTACACCCACTCGCTGGCCGGCCAGCAGCAGCAGCACAACTACTACGCCTTGGAGCAGCACCAGCAGCTTGAGTCGGCGGGCCAGCAGCAGCAGCAGCAGTTGCCGTGCAGTAGGTCTGCGGGCAGCCATCACAGTGAGAGTAGAGACGAGGGTCGCCCGCACCATGAGGCCAGTCTCCTTCTGGCCCAGCAACACGCAACGAACAACTTTCAGGATCAACAGAGGCCACTCAGAACGGCAGACTCGCACCATTTCGGCGACCTTCTCGCCGCCGGACTCAACACAATTCACCATAGTCAACACTCGACCAGTGCACACCACCAGATGCAAACTCCACTGCCCATGTCAGTCTTCATGAGCTGCGCCGAGCCAGTGGCCGACCTGTTCGCCCACACTGCCCAAAACCACACTGGCCACTCGAGCCACTTCTACCAGTTGCACAGCGAGCAGCAGCCAACCAGCAACCCCTCGCTCCACCAGAACAACAACCATCAACACAACCACAACCACCAGCTGGCCAGCTCGTCCATCCAGAGCTCCTTTGTCCCAATGGTGCAACAAGTGGCCCTCCGAACGGCGCCCATCACTGTCCCAAACAATCTCGGTCCTCAGCCTCACAACTCGCTGGCAAGTCGCATTTCCGGCGAGCAAACGCAAGCTCAGTTGGTGGCCTCAAGTCGCAGTGCTTCGAACGGAAACTCGCAGTCATCTTTGCACAGCTTTCACAGCAACTTTCTCGCTGAGGCACAACAGTCGCAACAACAACAACAAGGCACAAACAACAACAACAACAACTTCTCTGCGCCAAACCCACACGCAACACATTACCAGCTTGACGAGACCACTGGCCCCTCACTGTCTTGCTCAAACTCGTCGGCCGCCTCCAATTCCTCCTGCTCCTCAGCCTCTTCTTCCTCCTCCTCCTCTTCTTCCGCCGCCTCCTCCTCTTCTTGTCCCCGCGACAGTTCCCCCTTCGCAACCAAACAGCCAAACCAGCGCGACAGAACTGCTCCCAAGGGCTACCACCAGTTTGGCCAAACGGGCGCCACTCTGCAGCTGGACAGCAACTATGATCCCTACAATGCTCGTGCTCAGTTCGGCCTCCAAGTGGGAAACCAGCAAGTCTCCTCAGAGAAGACAGGCCGCAACCTGATTGAACGCACCCAGTTGGTGAGAACTGCCGGCGGACTAGCTCGATTGGTCACAAACACAAACACAAACATAAACACAACAACAACAACGCAGTCAAACTCCTCCACAACCACAACGACCCTTAGCTCAAACTCTGCGACGACAAACAACAACAACAACTCGCTCGACGAGGCCCAATATCTGCCAATCGGACAGGATTTCCAGCAAAACAAACGATTCAAACGCAACAACAGTGACCCAAATGCAAACCCAGCAGTTCTTTCCAATGATTCCAACAACAACAACAACAACAACAACCAGGCCACCACCAATGCCTCGCCCTCACTCTCATCCTACTCAACCTCTTCCTCTTCTTCCTCCTCCTCCTCCTCTTCCTCCTCTTCTTCTTCCTCCTCCTCTGCCCCATTTTCGCCCCAGACCTCATCTTTGGTCAGCGCCAACACAAACAAGCACCACTCAATCAAGATTGAATAATTGTCAACAATAAACATCAAGCGTCGACTCAACTCAGTTACACACTATCACTAGACAGTATTGCTTCTTCTTTCTGCCAAACTCACCGGTCGACCCCAACCAGTCGGCGGGTGGCTAAACCTCAGCAGCATTTCCCGACGAGAATATGTGAATACGAATCAATTTATTCACCCCTGTCCTTTTCTCTCTCACTCGGCAGCCTGTCAGAAGGATTTCCTCCCCACTTCTATGCACGAGGGAAGCTCATGCTTCATTATATCATCTCGCAATATATTTACGCAATAAAGTATTGACATAAAGACTTTTTCTCCCTCCAAAGACTCAATCAGCTGAGGTGAGAAATGAATGTCCAGATCTCGATCTGTTCAGCCTAAGACTTAAGTGATCGGCAGGTTTTGCGACGCTGCATTGAACGCTTGAGCTGATTTTGAGCCCAGCTGGCGTCTCGGCCTGATAATTGGCTTGAGATAACTGTAAACTTGTCGAACGAACCACCTAGACGCCAGCAGGTGTGTGTCTAGGCTGATACTGTCTGTAACTCTGCTCTTGAGGGAGACCACCTTTGCCGTGGGCAGCCGCTTGTACGACTTGGAGTGTACGCGAGCCTGATGTGCGAAGCTTGTGCGGTAAGAAGTTGAGTTGGCCGTGCATTTCCTTGGCGGATGCACTGCAACAAGGAAGCGCTCGCGTCGCACAACAGTCGCATGTTGTTTTGCAATGTTTTTCGGCGCTCTGACAGGAATTGCGTCGTTTGTGTCGACGCAAATCCCCTAGTTTAACTCTCGCATTTTATCCTCCCAAACAAACTTACTTCTACGCCAAACTCTATTCATACGACATATTCACCACCATCCATTCCACTTATTAGAGATTCTACTATCCTTCATCTAAGATCCATCTATACCGTTCTGCCAGGATGTTAGAGTTCTTTGTTATATTTAGCAAGTCGGGCATTGTTCTCTTTGCCACTGTCCATCAATCTCTCAATCAGGTCGTCAATGGCCTGGTGAAGCATGTGTTTCTCGAGGAGAGAACTGGACAGTACCAAACTGATCAATTACAAATCAAGTACTTGCTCGATAATGAATTCGAGCTCGTCTATGTGGTCGGCTATCAGAAATTTTTGCAATTAAGCTATGTTGATAAGTTCTTGAGTGATATTCAACTGGCTTTTAGAGATAAATTTTCCGACTTTGATCTTCGGAGGATTCTAAATGCATCATTTAGTAAACAAGCCAACAAGTTGAGAAAGATTTTGAGCAAGACTGAATGCAATAATGACTTTGCCCTGAGTGAGGTGAAGATGATGAAGAATCTCAAGAAGCAAAAGAGATTGGATTTTTGTGATCTTGTTATCGATGGGGCTAACGTAGTAGATTTTACAAAGGAATTCAGTTCCACTTATGAGCATTGTGTCAAGTCCTACAATCATTCGCAGCCTCGTCAAGAGTCGATGCGGACATTCAAGGATAGTGCCAAATCGAAAAAGACTGTCGCTTCGATGATGACCAATAATCAGACTGATTCGGATAATGATAAAAAGGAGCACTCAATTGCTGCAGCGAAAAAGATATCGGAAAACAAGAAGAGGCAGGTCGAGGAGAATGAACTCATGGAGACAAACGAAAAGTCTGCCTCGGTAACTGCCACTGTTGCCAGCACGATCCAGTTCAAGCCGCCAGCAAGTGTCTTGGCCAAGTTGGCTAGTCGAACTGGCGAGAACAAAATGATGAAAAAGGCCAAGAAAGATCATGGCTCAAACAAAGAGAATGGCAAGAAGGGTAAAGCGGCTCGCCAATGGGATCTATCGGGTTCGAATCCGGATGAATTTGACTTTAGCAAGAAGCCCAGCCAAGTGAACGAAAACGGCAGTGAAAATGAAGAAAATGTCAACACTGCCTCGATCAACAAGAATGTGCTCGCTAGTGCTTTGTCTCCAGAGGATGTTGCCACAAACTTGCAGATCACCGACTCCGAATCATCGGATGGTGAAGAAGAAGAAGAAGAGGAGGATGATGGAGAGACTACTGGTCAAGGAGATCAGGTTTCAGGAAGGCCAAAGTCCTATTTTAGCTCAATCTGGAAGACCATATCTTACAACAAGACACTGAGCGGCGATGATTTGAGGCCAGTGCTGGATCAATTGCGTGAACATTTGACAACCAAGAATGTGGCCGCGGAAATAGCTGAGGAACTTTGCAAAAGTGTTGGCCTGAAACTCGAGGGTCAATCTGTAAACACTTGGACAAACTTGAGAAAGTATGCTCGTGACGCCCTGCAAGAGTCAGTGTTGAACATCTTGAATCCCAATCGCTCGATCAATATTTTACGCGAAATCCAAGCTAAACAAAGTCCGCCCTACGTCATTGTCTTTTGTGGAGTGAATGGTGTTGGAAAATCCACCAATTTGGCCAAGATCGCCAACTGGCTGATGAACAACAAGATGAAGGTGCTTGTGGTTGCTTGTGACACTTTCAGAGCCGGTGCTGTGGAACAGTTGAAGACCCATGTGATGGCTTTGAAGTCAATCCATGAGCGTGGCAAGCAGGCCCCCGTTAAGATAGAGCTATTTGAGCGTGGTTATGGCAAGGACAGTGCCGCAATTGCATGGGACGCCATCAAGTATGCGAAGAATAACAATTTCAACGTGGTCATGGTGGACACTGCCGGCCGTATGCAAGACAACGAGCCTCTGATGAAGGAGCTGGCCAAGCTGATCAAGAATAACACTCCAGATTTGACCCTGTTCGTTGGTGAGGCATTGGTGGGCAATGAAGCCGTGGACCAGCTGACTAAGTTCAATCGGTCGCTTCTGGATTGTGGCTGCCGAATTGAGGGCTCAGGCCGTTCGGCAATCGACGGAATAGTCTTGACCAAGTTCGACACAATCGACGACCAAGTTGGTGCTGCCATTTCGATGACTTACGTGACTGGTCAGCCGATTGTTTTCGTCGGCGTTGGGCAAACTTATCGCGACTTGAAGCAGCTGGACGCCAAGGCAGTGACCAGAGCGTTGATGCGCTAGGCCGACAGGTGGCGCTAGTCTCTCGGCGGATTTTCGACATTTTCAAGTTGTCAGTCTCGAGATCTTATTGGCTCTTGTCTCAGGCAGCTCGGATGCATGAAACTATATGAGGCCAAGGGGAGAGGCCATGGAACAATGCAATGGATGAGTGAAGAGAATGGGAAAGATGCAAACTGTTTGGATAAGCGTATATAATTTAGCATATAATTTAGTTGAGTTTAATTTAGTTGTCAAAATAGATGGCATATGATTCTAAGCGTTATCGTGAATGGTCACTTTTTTCTGGCCTGAAAAAGTGTGAGATTCATCGTTTTGTTGGGGCAGAGTGAAAGTGTAGGAAGAAAGAGGCTTGTGTGTGTGTGTGTGTGAGTTCCCTTTGGAGTCCTGGTGTTTCGCTCTTGTTTGCATGTGAAAGTTTGAATTGTGTGTCCTAAGAGAATTGAGTTCTAAGAATTGAGTTGCAATTGCGGGTAAAGAAGTGTCCTAAGAAGCAGGTCGAAAGTTGGATTGACTGTTGCTTGGTGTTGCTGTTGACTAGCTGCGGCCGCTGCAGCTGCGGCGGCGGCCAACGAGGCAGCCTGCTGGTGCGACTGGAGAAGGGCGGCCAACTGTTGCTGGTGGCCAGTGGGCGAGTTTCGTGCTGCCTGAGCTTGTTGCTGTTGTTGCTGTTGCTGTTGTTGCTGTTGTTGTTGTTGGGCCATTGCGGCGGCCACTGCGGCCGCAAACTGGCTCTGAGGCTGTCGGTGTTGCTGTTGTTGCTGTTGTTGCTGGTGGCGCAGACTGGCCGCCGCCGCCAACTGACTCTGCAGGTCCACAGAGGCCGCCATCATCGCGGCAAAGGGGTCCTGGACGAGGTGCTGCTGCTGTTGCTGTTGTTGCTGCTGCAGTTGAGCTGCGGCCGCCAAGGAGGATTGCAGGTTGCTGAGCAGCAGGTTGCCGCCCAGACTGTGGCTTGCTGCTGCTGCTGCAGCCAGCGCCTCGCCAAATGGGTTCACGGGCGACTGTTGCTGCTGCGGGTCGGCGAAGTGGGCCAGAGAGTGTCTGTTGTTTGGGGGACACGAGTCGGCGGGCTCGAGTCGGCCCACGAGCGACTGTTGGTTGGCCTCGGGGGCGCACTTCTGGCCACTCGCAGGCCGGCTGTTCGCCGCCGTCTTGGAGCTCTTGCCGGCGCTCAGCTGGATGGGCGAGAGGAGTTTGCTGTTCGGCTGGCCGGAGCTTAGGTCTAGTTTGTTCAGGGCGGCCAACTTGGAGTTCCGTTTGGCCGAGCTGAGCGGCGAGCCTGGCCGAGCGGCAGCCTTTTGGGCGCCCTCGATCAGCAGCGAGAGGGAGGCCGCGCGGCTCAGGTCTGGGCCACTGGAGACAAGCTTGGGGCCCACTGTGTTGGCGAGACTTGAGCTTGTGGTGCTTGCGGAGCTTCCGGTGGTGCTGTTGGCCGACTCGATTGAGCTGGACGATGAGTTGAGCAACGATGACTGATGGTTCTGCTTGGTGTGGCCGCCGCTCGGCTGGACACTGGGCGAGCTGGGCGACAGCGAGCCAGACAGACTGACTGGCGCGTTCCTGCTTGGGTCGCCCTTCGACTGGTTGGGGCTGGCCAGTGGGGCGCCCTCGTGGTGGGTGCGAATGTGGGCGCGCAGGTTGCAGCCGAGGGCAAAGTGTTTGTCGCAAATGTCGCACTTGTGCGGCTTCTGGCCAGTGTGGATGTACATGTGGTTCTTGAGGTTGGTGGGCTTGCTGAAGCCGCGATCACAGATGTGACACTTGAAGGGCCAGCTGCCGTCGTGCACGTACATGTGCGACTTGAGATCGCCCGGAGTGGGAAAGGACTTTGAGCATAGGTGACACTTGTGCGGTTTCTCCTTGTTGTGGGTCATTCGGTGGTAGTATAGGTTGGAGGAGGCCGTGAAGCACTTGTTGCAGGTGGGGCACCTGTGCGGTTTGTCGCCCGTGTGGATGCGCCGGTGGGTGTTCAGCGAGGAGGAGGTGCTGAAGCCCTTGGAGCAGATGTCGCAAATGTGCGGCTTTTCGCCCGTGTGCGTTCGCAGATGGCGCGTCAGTAGCGAGGGCCGGTCGAACTCCTTGCCACAGTGCTCGCAGGGCAGCATGGTTCTCTTGCGCGCCTTCTTCGCCGGCTGGCCCACAGTCACACAAGTGGCAAGGCTCGCCCGCAGACCAGCCTCCCCCGCAGGCGCCCCACTCGCCGTCCTCCTGCCGCCCGGCCTCTCCAGACTCTTTGGCTGAGCCTCGGCCCCAAGCAGCGTCTGGCCGAAGGGCGTCCCCTCCATTAGGTCCATGGAGAGCGAGTCCTGCTCCTCATCTTGCTCCTCGTCTTGCTCCTCCTCGTCCGAGCTGCTCTCATGGGCACGCTTCCTCTTCATACCCATCCTTCTGGACAGCTTGGACTGTCTGAGAGACTGTCTCTCGCTAAGTAGCAGGTCCTCGTTTGAGCCGTTCGAGTAGTCCTCCTCCTCGCTGGTCGACTGCGCCGGCGAGTCCAGCTGATATTGCCTCGAGAATTGGTGCTTCTGTGGTGGGGCCTCTTCCTCTTCTTCTTCTTCTTCTTCTTTTTCTTCCTCTTGTTGCTGCTGCACCTCTTCTTGCACTAACTGGCCCGTCTCTCTGCCACTCGCGCCCCTCACACGAGCCTGCTCCACTTCCAGGCGCATCCTCAGCCGCTCGGTCAGCTGGCAGTGTTGCTGCTCGTCCGCCGACTCAGCTAGAAGAGCCGCCTGCTCGCCGGCCGCCACACTCGCCCCACAACTGGCCACTGGCGAGCTCAAGCTCGAACTCGAACCACTGCACGACTTATAGGTGAGGTCTAGGATGTTCATACTGTTCCTTGGAGGTTCTTGTGTCTCTTCGACTGTTGTTTTCAATCAATGCCCCTGCTTGCGGGCGCCCCTTTGCTGCCACTTGATGCTCTGCTTTCACTGGTTTCTATCAGAATTTAATTTCAACTGAATAATTATCTAAGTCTCTGGCGACAACTTGTTGCTTGCTGCATGGAACTGCTTGATTGGTCTATTCGTGATGAGTCTTATTATTACAATTTCTATTCTCTCTGCTCGGCCACTAGCACACTGCTCTGGCTGGTTGCAATCTGGAGGAGTTGGTTTTGACGAACTCTGGTCGCAGACTGAGGCCCGTGGGATTAGGATGCAGATCGAATCTGGAGAGTGGCGAGCGAACTACTGACTGTTAGCTTGTTCTGCTCTCGTGACATGGGCCGAAAAGTTCGCTGGGGGCAGCTTTTGCGCGACAATTTGCCAGACGCACTCTGAGGTTGACTTTCGGCGCAGGACGAATATTGCGCACACACTCACTCACACACACTCTTAAGGCACGTGAGCCAGTCCTCAAACTCGGCCCAGAAGGAGGCTCTCCTCTTGGTGGTTCTATAAGTGTGTGTGCTGCTGGTGGTGCCTCGCAAAAGTTGCCGCCGCTCCAAAGGGACGCGAAGAGGCAGAGACTGAGACAGAGGCAAACAGGAGCGAACTTGCGAGAGAACAAAACAACAACTGTTGCTTCTGCTGCTGCCAAAGCTGGAGGACGCGCGCACGCACTCGCACTCGCACCTGGACTCTGTGGAGGCGCGCACACACTTTTGCAGAGGGCCGCTCAGGCTGAGCTGCGCGCCTTATGCCTGAATCTGTATTGTGCGCAAAAGCCGCAGCCAAGCAAAGCGAACTGAACTGAACTGAACCGAAACGGACACCGAGCGTGCCGAACGGTTTCGTTCGCGCGCTCACCTCTGCCTCACTGAAAGCCAGTCCTTTGCTGGGCCTTGTGTGTCGCCTGGAACTGCTTTGGACCCAGTGCGCAGGCGCCGCACACACAAACGTTCACTTGCGAACAATCACTACTTGTTGCTTCTGTTCTCTCTCTCTCGCTCGTCTCTGCCTCTTGCTCAATCCACTAATCCGCCACCATTCTCCAGCGCAGCAATATGCTCCCTCCACTCTCAGTCTCAGTTCCAGTCTCCAGTCTCCAACTTGCAGCTTCAAGCCTCACTCGCAGTTGTCTAGCAGTCGCCGATCATACACCTCAGCTGCAGCAGCTCGGCAGCTGAACTGGTCGGGCTCAAGTCGAACAAGCTCAACCCAACCAGTCCGACTCAGCTCAGCTCAGCTCAGCTCCTCGGCGCCCAACAAACTGCAGTCTCTCCTCTCCAGTCCAGTCGCGCCCATCTCAGTCTCCTCATGAACCTACCAGACTGCTCGAGTGGCAACCAGAAACTTGCCAGAGACTTGCCATCAATCCGTCCTAGTCTCTGGCCAGCCACTGGCCCAATTTGAGTGCCGCCGATTGGCGCGCGTGCCACACGAGGCCAATTGTTCGTGCCAGCGCAAAGGTGGGGCCAGCAAAGGTGGAGCAGTTCGCGTGCAAGTGTGGCCAGCTCATGCCAGCGACTGGCCATCAGCGGCAACTGGCAACAATGGGCCGCTGATTGTTGTTTGTTTTCCAACTGGAGATCAGACTGCGAGCCAATTGCATGCAACTGCTAGACGAGACGAGGATGCGCGCCCACTTTGAGCTTGGCCGCCAAATGAGCGGCACACGCGCGCCCCCAATTGTCTTGCCACTCGCAAGCTTTGCCAGCGAAACAACAATGGCGCCACTTGTTCCCTTGCGCCGGTTTGCCAGCGATCTCAAGCCGAGTTTGTCTTCCTCTTGGGCCCAAAAGACATGCCCAAGTGGCCGACGAGTGCAATTGGCCGTCTCCCAAGCGCCTCAAGCGACCAGAATCGATCAAAAGTTGCTCGCGAGCTGCCCAGAAGTCGGTTCCATCTCGTCTGGACTTGTGTTTTTGACAATTGTGCCGAGAACTGGCCAGTGGGGGACGAGTAGTATCAGTCACCTGTTGCTCGATAGCTTCTCTTGTTCAGCGTTCATCTCTAAGCGTTCATATCAGGCAGCTCAGCTCACTGCATACAGTCTCTGAGGGAGCTGCACGAGCTGAGTGGCGGCTGGCGAGAAAACAATTGATGGCGGCCATCAAATTGGAGACTCGTGCCTCTTTGTGTGCGCCTCTTTCTTGTGTGTCTTTGGAGCTGCTTGTTGGCCGGCGTTTAATTGCCAGCGGCGAATGTTGCGGCCTAGCATTTGTGTGCTTGGGCGCTGAGGATTAGGACTCAGAAGTGGCGCTAAACAGTTTTCGGCGCCAGTTTATTGCGCAAGCACTTGGAGAGTGTGCGCCGAGTTGTGAGTTGCGCCGAGTTGTGAGTTGTGAGTTGGGCCCGCGCAGAGACAGTCTGCAGTGCAAAGTGCAGCGAGAGAGCAAAAGTTCGCTAGTTGTGCGCAGTGCAAAGTGCAAAAGTTCGCTGCTTGTGCTTTGCTTTAGTTTCGCCCAAACACCAAAGAGCTGCCCAAGTGGAGCGCAAGAGAAGCACACAATGCAAGCAGAGGGCCAATCCTAATTGCTCGGCCGGCGCGTTTCTCTTCTCGCCGATTCATTGCACTCTGCCACTGCTCGTCTCTGGCCACAAAAGAGGCAAACACAAGCAATGGACAAGCAATGAACAGACCAACAGACACACTCTCTGGCCAGCCACTGTTTGTTTGGCCCTTTTCTCATCGTGTGTGTCATATCTAATCTGAATCGGCCAATCTGAACTATATACAAGTGGCTGCAGTTTGTATCACTCCTTAGGGCTCGCTCGCCATCCAAATGGTCCCATTTGAAGGCGCTCCTCTTTGTCTTTTGCTCCTCTTCTGCTGCTGCTGCTTCTGCTTCTAATCTCCAGCCAGCAGACACCTGAGCTAAGGACTGGGACGGGCGGCACGAACTGGCCTGCACACTGACAAACTGCGCCCCATTTCTCGTGCGTGTGGGAGAAATTAGCGCTTAATTGGCCAGCTCGCCAAGTGGCCAAGTGGCCAAGTGGCTCGCAAATTCAGAGGAAGACAGTCTCACTTGGCTAACTTGGAGGAATTTCTGCCCCTTAGACTTAGGATGGATATAAATCCGCAATATAAAACACAATTGGCCGCCAAGTGCGCACCAAGTGGGCCCAGAGACTAGCTCTACTCGTTTGCTGCGCACACTTTTGACTGTTGGACACAGTCTAAAGTCTAAAGTCAAAAGTCAAGAGTGAAAAGTGGAAACCGGAAATGAAATGGCCAGGCTGGAATGCTCGTCTGGCCATTAAAAGATTGCCCAAGTGGTCAGTTGAGTGAGCTAGTTCAGTGGAGGACTAGGATGAAGAGAAGCAACTCTCGAAGGCTGAGCTCTTCTGCTCTTTTGCCACTTTGCACTGTTTGGACAGTCTTCAGACGACGAAAAGGAAGCCACAAGGCAAAAGGCCAAGTGGAAAACAAGCTCGAAAAGTGAGCCACTTTGTCGCATGAACGAAAAATCCAGCAAAGTGGCACCTCTTCCGGTTTGGAAAAGAAGCTCAGCTTTCATTTGTCTCTCACTTGCCCTAAGGATTGGCCAAAGTTGAGCTTGAGGCTGAGCTTTGCCATTGTCTTTCTTCTTTTGGGCCATCCACTCGAATTGAGGATGTGCACGGACGAACAATCGCCAGGAATGCTCCTTAGCTCTATTTTTCATTTTCATTTTCGTTTTCGTTTTCGTTTTCCATTTTCCATTTGCGAAACTTGCAAATGGCCAGCGAGAAGTACCTGTTGCGTGGCTCAATTCTGAACTGGCTAATTGAGAAACGAGATTGTCACCGAGCCAGTTTGGTCACTTTCCTGTTTGGCTTTCTTCTTCTTCTTCTTCTTTTCAGCCAGAAGATTGGCCTTTTTCCACTCGGCCCATTTGGCTCGCCTTTTCGGTCTGCTTGAGATGAGCTTTGGGAGGAAATTGCGGCAAAAGATGAACGAGCAGCTTGGCTCAGATTGTTGTTTAGTTTCCGAGACTAAACTGGAGAAAAAAGGAGAAGAAAAGGAGAAAAAAGGAGAAAAAACTCATCGAAATGTCCATTTGTTTTGGCGCAAAATTTCTTCAGGAAATTCTTCAAAAGACGAAAAAGTGTCGCTTTTGAAAAGGTGGAAAGAAGAAAAATTGCTCAGAGCTTGACATTTGCCACTTTTGGTCTTGCCATTTTTGCGCAATTTTTTGCAGGAAAATCTGTGCAGTTTTTACGAAATTTTGCACAATTTTCGGTGAAAAATTCACGCAAATTCAGACAGACTGTTGCAAATGTGAGCTCGTCCAATCGAATTTGCGCCTCTGCCTCTTTTTGCATTTACAGCTTAGGATGAACGAGCTCTTCTCTTTTTCTTTTTCTTTTTCTTTTTCTGCGCGCAAATTGGACACACAAAGCACAAAGATTGAAGCTTAGAGCATCATTCACAATGCACAAAGCACAATGCGCGGCCAGTGCTTAGCTGCGGCCGCTTAGCTCGCGCGTCTTCGTTTCGCTTCGTTGCGCCTTTCTGCTCTTTCCTCTTTTATAGGCGCCCAAAGGTGGTGGTCCGACGAGCAACTGTTGTTGCAACTTGCGAGTGGCCAGTTTTGCGGCTTTGTGGCCAACTGAATGCGGCGAACTGAACGCAACGAGCTGAGCAAAGAGGCGCCCACCGGAGACAAGGGCAGCTTCACTTCTTCTTCTTTCCTTTTGGCCTAGTCTTGGCCCGCATTTTGGGCTCCTTAGGCGCACTTCTTTGCCAGTTCTTAGGAGAAAAGAGCCCAAAGAGTAGGTCTGGCGCAGGGCCAACGAGCAACGAGCAAAGAGAGAAGGAAACACAAGCCACTTTTGGCCGCAAAATGGAGGCCGAAAAGTGTGGCCAAAAGATATTAACTGGCCATTTTGAGACTGTCTTGGCCAACTGAAGACTGTTGTTGGCGAGCAATTGTTGTCGCGAGCAAAGTGCAAAGTGGAAAAAAGGGCGCCAAGTGGAGCTCTATAACAAGTGGCCTTTTGGCGTCCAGTTGATATAGTTGCCGGCGAACTGGCTTAAACTGGGCAAAAGTTATCTCAAACGCCAAAGCTTAGGCCAAAGAACAGGCTGAGCTGAGCTAGTCTGAGCTAGTCTCTGTGGCTGCACGACGAGCGCGCACGACCAATTGTTATCATCTGCTGCTGGTCGCCAATTGTGCGCTCAGAAGGCAGAAAAGAGGCGCCCACTTGCAGCACTTTGAGCTCAGCGCGCGCCACTCCTTAGGGGCACTTTGCGCACGCTTCTTCCATCTTTTTAGAAGCTCCTCAAACTCCACCAAACTGCCCAAGATCCTCAAGCTCAAGCTCAAGCAGAAGAAGAAGAAGAAGTCCAAATGACAGGCTCGCTTGCTCTAAGGAGCAGCAGAAGAGAGCGAGAAAACTGCCACCGGCCGAGCTAAGCTTCGTCTAAAGTTTAGAGTATAGACAGTCTAAGGTCTAAACTCTGTGCAAGTTTGGGGTCATTATGTTGCGCAACTGAGAGCAAAATGGTGGCCAAAAATCGTTTGGCTTGCACACAATGCAAAGAGGAAGAGAAGCAGACTGTGTGCGTGCGCCAGTCAACCCAATTTGGATTGGCGCCACTCTTGAGCTTCTTGCTGTCTGATGATGCAAATTATTTGCCTCTTCTTCTTCTTCTTCTTCTGCTGCTTGTCTCTCTCGTCCTTGCATGTTGCAACTGCCAACAAGCCACAAAGTGCGCGCAAAAGGAGAGGAAACAGGCCGACAAACAAAGGCCTTTTGGGGGCTGGCGAGTAAATGATAGACTAGGGCCAACAAAAGACAGTGGCGACTGAGGTGCAACACTCAGTGACTGGAGGCTAAAGTTGAAGTTGAAGTTGAAGTTGAAGAAAGGAAACAAGTGTGCTACCAGTGTTTTCTGGCCCAAGTGGAAGACAGTCTCCAGTGAGCTGGCTCAATTTCTCTGTGTCATCTCTCAGAGACTGTCTTCGGAGAGTTCGAAGTGCGCCAAGTTGGCACTCTCTGGCCCATTGCACAGTTGGCACAATTGCCAGAGAGTGCAACTTTTTCCACTTGATTATGATTATGATTATGATTATGATCGCCACCATCATCATCATCATAATCAACATCAAGCCAGCAGAAGAAGAAGAAGAAGAAGAAAAAGAGGGGCTCAAAAGTGAAGGAGGAGCAGCGCACAAGTTGGGGGCTAAGGTGCGGGAGAAGTAGAGAGAAGCAGAGAGAAGGAGAAGGAGCGGCTGAAGAGGAGCGAGCGAACTTGCGGCGAACAAAGTTGCAGCGAACTTTTGGTTGCAGCGAACAAACTGGCTAAGGCAAACTGGCAAACTGGCAAAGGCACACGAACACGAAGCTCCCGCGCACACACACACACTTGGCACTGGGAGCTACTTTTTCTTGCTCGTCCAGAAGAGATGGTTGCTGCTTGCTTGGTGCTGCTTTGAGGGCGAATATGCAAAACAGACTGTTGCTTCTTCTGCGCTTCCACTTGACGCGCAACTCGAGGTTTAGTAGTGGAAGACAGTCTGGTTTTGCTTTTGGGGCGCCACAAAGGCAGAAATGAAATCGAGCGGCCCAATTGGGGATTAGTGGGCGCGAATTGGACAGCGGCAGAAGAGAAGTGAAAGATCACTTCTCGCTTCTCGCCTGCCCACAAAAGAGACTGGCTTACACCTAACGACTGGCTTACACCTGAGGACTGGCCCAAAGCTAAGGACTGACTCACAGCTAAGGACTGGCCACAATTCACAGTTCGCAGCTCAGAGCAAAACGCGAAAGAGAACCAGCAGCAGAGAACAGCATCACACGCAATCACACAATGACAGGCGAGCACTCTTTTCTCCTGTGATGTAATGGCACGATGATGATAAGGATAATAGTGATACTTGTTATAGAGTGGCAATAATAGGGGGAAAATGATGATAATAATGAGCGGTGGTGGTCGCAGTGTGTGCAGAGAGAGAACTCCAGTGGCGCTCGAGAGAGTGTGTCTGGGAGGCGAGAGGTCGAGCAGACAGACAGACAGCTCACCACCAGTTCAAAGGAGAACTCGTGAGCTTTGGCCTCGAGGCTCCACACGAGCGGCCAACTCACCAAGTCTTGTGGGCGAACACTCAAACACTCGACTGCAAGTCCAAAGGGAAACCCTAAGGACTAGCCAAACACACTCACACGCCTTTTTCCTTTTTCCTCTTTCCTTTTCCGCTTCTTTTTTCGCTCGCTTTTCACTCGCCACTAGCAACTAGCAACTGGCCACTTGCCACTTGCCACTTGCCACTTGCCGCCACTGCTTAGCCACTGCTTAGCTCTGTTTAGCTCGAGCTAGTCTGTGGTGGCCATTTTGCACTGGGAATTGCCCATTTCTTCATTCCCATTCAAACGCCATAAATCCTTTCTATCACTTTTGGAACTGCGACTTTTGGAACTGGGCAATCATAACTGAACGACGGCGACACTGCGCGAAACAGACACTCTGAATCACAACACTGAATCACACAAAAAGACAGACAGACAGACAGACAGACAGACGAACTAGTTCAGTAAAGGCGAGGGAATCAGTGGGCGCCAGTTTGTTTTACGAGCTTGAGCATGAGCTCTTCTCTTATCTAATAGTCGCCATCTGAGTTGCTCTCTTTGACTGAGACTTGCAACTGGAGACTTGCAACTGGCAACTGTCTGCAACTGTTTGGAGCTCACTATTCTCGTGCTTGTGTTGAATTTGAATACAATCAAGCCACTTGAGCTTGACGTTTCACACAGACAATTTCTTTTGCTTCTTCTCTGCCTTTTTCCAGTGCGATGTGATCTCTTTGACTAATGAGGCGCACTTCTTCTTCTTCTTCTTCTTCTTGGCCAAAAAGAAGAGCCCAAAAGGTGCACAGTTTTATGTGAGATTTGAGTTGCTTGGCGGCAAAGGAAAAAGGCAAAAAGAGAGCGAAACTGGGCCGCTCCTTAGGGTCGGCTGGTGGGCGAGCAGAGTTGAGTTGAGCTGAGCAAAGGTGGAAAAAAGTGCAAGAAAGAGAGAGAGAGAGATGCAGACAGTCTGCGGCGAGCGAGCGAGCGACAGGTAGCAGAAGGAGCTGGGCAATAAATGGGCGAGCTTTTTGTTGTTGCCGCCGCAAAAGTGGCGCGCCAATTCACTGCTTTCTGTTTGCATACAACAGAGACTGTCTATGGGAAGTGAACTGGCAGAAGTTTGCGCGCGTCGATGATCGAGCGCCAAAGACTGGGAAAGAAGAGAAGCACGAGCTGAGCTTGAGCTTGAGGCTGAGCTTGAGCTTGATGTTGAGGCCACTTTTCTAGAGCTTAGCTTTGGGCAATAAACTAGCTTGGCCGAATTTCTCATACTCCATTTCCATGCAAATGCGCCGCCCAAGTTCACAGCAAACTCGCCGCCGCACTTTTTCTTTTCCCCAAAAACATTTGGCCGCAAAACAAGCAAACTTCAATCAAGTGTTCACTCAAAGCGGCGTCACACAAAGATGTCACACAGACAGACAGACAGACACTTCTGGCTTTCAGTTGGCAAAGTTGCTGGGGTTGCCGAAGACAGTCTGCACTCAGTCTTTACGCGTTGGCCTATTCTTAGTACAGGTGAACGAGAGGCTCACCTAAGGCCAAGTAACGGGCAGTAGTCTCCATTGAGTGTGGGCAGCAGTTTTTATGATTTGTTTCCGACCATTTCAAAGCGAACGAAGGAGGATTAGGAGAGACGAACAGAAGAAGAAGAAGAAGAAGAGGCAGCTCTATAAGTGAGGCTAAATGTGGCTTTTGCAATGCTCCCTTTTGGCTTCTCTGTTCTTCTGCTGCTGCTTGTTCGGCGCACATTTTCCTACTTTACTCTAACTGCGCGCCAGTGACATTGGTCGCCCGCATTTATTGCCGCGCCAATTTTGTTCGTCGCAAACAATTCGCTCGCATTGGTCTTCTTCTTTTCGCCGCAGACTAATCATCATTTGGCCATTCTTCTCCAATGGAAAAGCATTGGAAAAGCACTGGAAAAGCACTGCTTAGTGCTGCTTAGTCCCAATTGCACTGGAAAATAACTCGCAACTGGAGCAAATTGGAGACTGAGACTGGAGACTGAGAGCTCTACTCTGAGATTTTATTCCTCGTCTTGTTCTCTTCTGGCCAATTGCTTCTATTCGCCCTTTTATGGCCCTTTGGTTGCGTCAAAACAGTGGCTTGTTTAATTTGCATTCGTCAAGCAGAAGACTTCTGCCTGCAAGTGGCTCTTGTTTGCGATTTATTTCTATTCATCCAAAGCCGCAATTGATTGATCATGAATTTCGGGCGCCCACTTGCTCGTCTGCAGCACGCCGACCAGAAAGACAGACTGAGATGGACAGAGACTGAGATAGACAGAGACAGACTCAAATAGACAGACACTGGGCCACTTTGCAGCGAGGCTTGTCTGCTAGAAAGCCGCTCGAGAGGGACGATTTTTCATCGAGCTGCTGGGCCAACTCCAAATTGATTAGCAGCTGCGGGCGACAACAAGTGGCGGCAGTCGAGGAATAATATTGATGAACTGGGCGAGATTAAATTCCATTTGGTGGAGAAGAAGAAGAAGCTAAGGTTTAGAGCTAAGGTTTGGCGAGCAGAAGACGCGTAGAGGCCAAGCAGAGGCCGAGCAGAAGCAAGCAGAGGCCAAGCAGACGCCGTCGAGAAGCGCAGAGAAACAGGGGCGCATTGGTGGCACTTGTTGCCACTGTGCGCGCCGCAGACAGTCTGCAAACAGCAGACACAGAGAGAAAAATGTCGCCAACAACTGGCATCTGTCTAATTCTTTTCCATTTCGCGCACTTCAGATTCAAGCTCAGCCTTCTGCTCAGCTTCTTGCTCAGCTTCTTGCTCAGCTTCTGCATGGTTTAGGTGCGCCAGAACTAAGGTGGGCCCGCATGTTTGGCCCCAAATTCGCTCCTTCTGGCCCGCGCAGAATGTGAAATATTCTCGCTTCTTGTCTGAAACTGAAACTGAAACTGCAACTTTTCCCTCACACACACTCTTCTCTCTTCTCTCAACTCTCACTGCACACTGGCTCGTCTCGCGCGCCATTCATGCTCGTCTTGTTGGGCCCCAAATGAAGCTGTTTACTGTGGACTCCAATCGGCCCTTAGGATGCGCGCGCCAACCTGTCGACTGGCCCAAAAGCGAATAAGATTTTGAAATTCGAATTGGATTTCAATTTCAATTTCGATTTCGATTTCGATTTCTATTTGGCCACATTCGATCGGCCGATTTGGATTCGTTCGACCTCGGCGGCCCCAAAGCAATGGACAGTCTGCGGGAAGAGATAAAGTTCGAAGAGAGAAATCTGCAAACTTGGGAACTTGGGCCAATCATTAGGGCAAGTTGCCTGTGTGCTTGGGACTTGCACTTGGGGCCAGCTGAAATTGGAGACGAGCACAGTTGCAAGTTGCGAGTTGCGAGTTGTGAGTTGCAAGTTGCCACCGAATTTGCCTTATCGGCTGGCTGCATCAGAGCTGCGAGTGTGCAGAATAGACCTTAGGGCAGAGAGAAAGCTGGCCACTGATTTCCTTTTTCCACACACAGTTACACACAGTTACCAGAGAAGAAGACTGCTCATGCTCGGCCGAAAACTCGTCGAGCGCGCGTAGTAAATCACCCGCCTCTGTGCCTTATCAATAGCGCCTCCAAGCACTACTGTTTGTCTTTGCTTCTTCTTCTTCTTCTTCTTTGCCAATTTGGGCGCCACCTCCACCTGCTCAACGTGAAAAGTAGCAAAGTAAACAAGCGGCTCAGTTCTTTGCTTGCTGACAGAAGACGGTGAGCACGCAGAGAGCCACCTGAGAGAAGCCACAGACAGTCTGCGGCCACAGACAGTCTCCAACAGTTTCGGGCGCTCCACTTTTTGCGGCCCCAAAAGGAGACAAAATAAGATCATTAATCTCAAATGAACCAACGAAGGAGAATAAGATCACAGAAGCAGAGTGCCATTTGCAGACTAGTTCAAGAGACTAATCAGCTGGCAAAAGTTCTAGAGACTAGGAGAGGCAGCTCAGAGGCCAACCTCATCTCATCTCAGTCCCAATCTCTGTCTCTGTCTTTCTGGGCCCACTCGTTGCTCATTTGCCTTTTCCTCTCTTCTTCTTTTATTAACTTTTGCCCCCAAACTGAAGTGAAAAGTGGCCTCCTCTCAGTCAGCAGAAAGTGGCCCTTTTGCGATTGTGTTGCGCAGGGGCGCCGAAAGGGAACCGCCGGGGGATAATTATAAATCTGGGCTACTGTTTATCCTCGTCTGGCGGGCGCAAATGAGCCTCTGCGGCGGACGCGCGGCTCTTGGAGTGCAGGCAGTGCAGGAGACAGTCTGCGGCCGCCGCTTGTGGTTGGCCTCCGACAATTGGGAGCCGCAAACGAGCCAGCCAACACTGCAGGCAACACTCACTTTGGGGGACAAGTTCAGGCGGGGATTTAGGCTAATCCAATTGGGGTTTTTCAACGGAGACGGGGGAAAGGGAGGTCAGCCCCCCGAATGAGCTGGGCAACAGGCGGGCGTTTTCCCCTAGAACTCGCCCTCTCGCACGCAAATTTCCCCGTCCGCCCGGATCGAAACGAGCAAATGCCCAAAAGACGCCCACTTCTCGCCCTGGTTTGCCCCGGCCCCGAGCTAACAAGCCAAACCAAACTGCTCATCTCAGCCACTGGTCGGCTTCCTCTCGAGCTCACTCGTGCGTGCAAGTGTCCACTTTCTCTGCCCAAACAGAAGGCCCAACTCGGCCCAGAGCTGAGGACAAGTGCAGAGAACCGCAAACGGACACACCAAACTCGAAACTCGGGCCGCAGAACAGCCTGTTGCGCGCTGTGGGCAACAACTCGCGACACACAGTCAAATTCGGGCCCCGCAAAGAAGAGGCAGAGCGACAAGTGCCGGGAGACAAATTGGCGCGCAGTGGGCGAGTTATTTGGGGCCCCGTTCGGCTTCTGGCTCGCTTAGCTCACCGGCGAGACTGTTTGTTTGCTCTAATTGCGCCCGTTCACGCAGCTTCGCGCCGAGGCTAAGCTGCGGCAAAAGAGCAGACAGAAAGACGATCAGAAGAGGCAGAAGTGGGGCCAAAAGTGCGGCCAGAAGAGGTCTCCTAAGCTGCGGCGAGCTGAGCAGTGTGGCAGATTGGCGAGTTGCAGAGTGGGACAAGTGGCGGAGGCAAACTTGAGGCATTTGTGCAGCCCCATTTGTGTGCTCCAGTCGAACCGGATTGGCCTTAGAATGTTGCTTTGGGTCGCATTTTTGGGCCCCGAAGGTGAAATTCCAAACACGCGCGAGACACTGGAGCTGATCACGAGTTTGTTATTTGTTTCCAACTTGGTCTAATTTGCCTCCTCCTCCTCTTGCTTCTCTTAGACTGTCTCTCGCAGACTGTCTGTTGTCTCGTTTTGCTGCAATAATATCAGAGCTCAACTGCGCGCCCCAAGCAGCCAGCGTGTGCTACTGGCCGGTGGCTGCCAGAGACACTCTCTGGCTGAGAGCTCAGTTTTGGGCCGCACTTTTTTGGCCAAATTTGCGTCATGCACGCACCTCGAGTTGTTCTGCAGTTCTGCTCCAAGTTGTGAGCACGCGAAACTAGTTGGGACTCTCTCCGGCGGCCAATCCATAAGCATCGGCGCGGGCCCCAAACAAAAGGCGGCAAGAGGCCAACATTCCAGCCGAGTCGTGATTCTGGCTCCTTGTTGCTTCTCGCACTTGTTCACTTGTTCACTTGCTCACTAGCTCTCCACTTGGTCGCCGCACCTTAGCTCCGGCCGCTCAGTGCCACTCTCTTGCTCTCTTGCTCTGGATTCTGCTTCTTGGGCGCTTCTTCAAGCCTGGCCAATTGTAATGATACGTTTCACGTTTGTCCGCCTCAATTTGTTCGCCCGCGACCAGAGCTGAGCTTTGCCGAAGAAGAAGAAGAAAGTGCTCCTCTTGGGCCACTTTCTTGAGCCTCTTCTTCTTCTTGTTTTGATCGGCCGACATGCAACAGGTTTCAATTTAAACTAGCCAGCTACTGTCAGCGGCCGGCCCAGAAGAACCCAGACAGACAGGCTGGAGAGAGACGAACGAACAGGCAGACAGACAGACAGACAGACAGACGGCCAGTGTGGACGGACAGGCAACATGGGTGGAAACATCGCCGCAAGTGGTCCGCGCGCGGCGCCTAATGATCGGCGCGCTCACTTTCCAGGGGCGACCAGTTGCGGCCTGTTGTTGGCACGCAGCCAAATGAAATGAATATGGCGCAATACTGCCGCGCCAGACGAGCAACTGGGGCGCCTCCAAGTTTGTGCAAGTGCCGCCCGCCACACACAGTCATCGTCAGGGGCCCGCGTTTGGGCACGCGAGAGATCGAGCTCCGTTTGGGGATCGATTGAGCTTTGGTGGTGCGCGAGCACTGGTTTATCCGACAATTTGGGGTATCCTTAGGGTATCGACGCCCTTTTGGAGGTTTTCGCCTAGTGGCATTAAGAGCGAATTTCAGGGGAACGCTGGAATAATTCGCCCAAAAATGGGCTTTAAAGCCGGAATTTGCGCGGTGTTCGCCCTGATTTGGGGTAAAGAGCGCAAAGTTGGGCTCTCGAGTGGAGATCGCACCCCAAACAAGTGGCAGCCCTGGACACGCGTCTCCAATTTGCGAGCTCTCCGCGGCCGCCACTCAACTCTGGCCGGCCCTCCTCGAAGACATGCGCCCTCAGCTCTTCGGCAGGCCCTCCACTTTGCTCGGGCTTGGCGCAGAGAGCGGCCGGCCCGGACGAGAAGGAAGGCGAGCGAGCAAGCAAGCGAGCAAGCTGCAAGATGCGCCAGGCAGCCCGCAGACGATCACTATCAGTAGCAGCTCGAAAAGGAGGCAGCTCTCTCTCTCTCTCTCTTTTGGAGTTGGGCACGCCACTCCAAAAGAGCCCAGTGTGCTGCTCCTTCTCGCCCGCCGCGCAAGATCATCATTGATCACTTGTTGCTTCCCTTTGGAGGCAAAACAAATCGATTGGCCCGATTTTGTGCTCTGGGCTTCTTTGTTTCGCGCTCCTTTTTGCTCTTGTGCCACTTTGAGCAAGAAGCAAGAAGAAGCAAGCAAGCAAGAGAGTGTTGTTCCTCTGCTTCTGCTTCTTCTTGTTTTGGCTGCAATAATGATAGGCGCGTGTGTTTTATGTTATGTAATAATGTGGCCTCTTGCACTTGGGCATTAGGCAGCACGATTGCACGACCAGAAGTTCGCTGGCGGGCCTTTTTGCGCGCCTCAGACTGTGTCTGGCCACCACTTGCAAGAGTGAGCTGCTCGAGCTGAGCAGAAAGAGACGCCATTGAGTTGGCGAGCTTAGGCCGCGCTCAATTGGGCGCTTCTTTTTGTCCGTCTGTCTGTCTGTCTGTCTGAGACTGTTTCTCGTTCGGTGTTTTGTTCTGCGCTGAGGGCGAACAATTTTGGATAAAGAAGCAGTGTTGTGGTGGCGGCCAGATTCCATCTAATGGTTTGGCTCTCATTGGAGACTGTGTGCGAGGAGTGTCTTCGGGGAGCTTCATGGGCCAGAGACTAGGAGCAGTTGAGGAGCAGCAGAGGAGCAGCAGAGGAGCAGGAAGCAGCTCGGCTCAGCTCAGTTAAGCTCAGCTCGAGAGTCGTGCGCTCGCCCGGGAGCCAAATTAGAGTCGTGCGCTACTTGTTGCGCCACCAATTTCGCCCCACTTGTTCAAGCGAGCCACTGTTGCCCATTGCTTGTTGCTTGTTGTTTGTTGGCTGTTGGCTGTTTGCTGTTGGCCCTCACCTGCAGCTGCCTGTTTTGATTCTCGTGGCCGATCATTATTGCGCGCGAGAAGAAGAAGAAGAAGAAGAAGCTAAGGACTAATTTGCTGCCAGTTCTGCGCGCTCAACAAGTGCTCAGTGGCGGCCAATGATTATGCGCACTTGCAGCAGACAACAAAGAACTAGGCACAAAGCGCACTGTTTGCACTCTTCTCCTTCTGGCTCACTGGAGACTCTCTGAAGACTCTCAGAAGCAATGAGCCGCCCAATGGACAGTGTGTGGCGAGTGGAAAGATCTTTTCGGCGCCCAAAAGAACAAGTCAGGAAACGGGCGGCATCTAATTAATTGAGCGAGAGAGAAAAGGAGAAGAGTTCAAGAGAGAGAGAGAAGCTCAGCTGAAGAGTGTTGCTTGCGTGCTTTGGCCGATCATTTGCGCGCCAGTTTGGCCTCGATTCAGATCCAAAGCAACTCCAAAGCTCAATGCTCAATGCTCAATTCTCTTCCACCTTTTCGCCGCCAACAGTCTGCAGACTCATTGGGAGCATTAGCACACACTGGCAAGCCACTCGCTTCGTGCTAATAATGCACACACTCTGCATCTTCACACTAGTCTTCAGCTCACACTCAGTCTCAGTGTTCATCTCAGTCTCGATTTGGATCTCATTCAGCGCCTGCAGAAGACTCCAAAAAGACGCCAAAAGCACAGGGCCGCCCCCTTTTGCTGTCCTTTTTTCCTTTGTCCAAGCGGCCAAAGCTCTTCTTTGGCTGCTTATTGGTGGCCCAAAGGCGGCCCACAGCAAAGGACTGGCCAGTTTCCAGTTGGCGCTTTTCGAGCACAACTTTTTTCCGCCCAGATACTTGTTGCTGCTCCCTTCTGGCTCCAATCTCGCCCACTTCTGCTGCTCCATTCTGGCCCGAGAAAAGAAGCTGAAATCACTGGCGAATGGTGGCGGCAAATTGAAAGCGAGCAGCTCCCGGAGAATGAGGCGCATAATTTGCGTAATAATGCATTTTGTTTTCCTCTTTTGGCCAGAAGCTGAAGTGTAGAAGAGAAGAACAAGTAGCGCTCGTTTCTTTTCGGGAGCAAAAGTCGTGATCATTTGCGCAGTGTGTTTGGCGCGCGTGAGACTAGCACAACTTCTGCTTCTGCTTCTCCTTTTCTTCTGCACATGTCGAGCACAAGTCGAGCACAGGCGAACAGTGCTCAGTGCGCACTGAGAGCTGAGAACTGAGAACTGAGCACTACTCCTAGTCTCTGGCACCAATTTCTCCAATCGGCCTGCTCACTGCACTGCACTGAACTGTATTGAACTGCAATGCTTTCAAATGGACGCCCTTCCGCACGCCTTCCCATCGGCCACTGGCCACTCGACGAGCTTGGCCAGACCATCATTCTCGCCCAGTTCGTCCAGTTCGCCCACTTGCTCCAGCTCGTCCTGTTCGTCCAGCTCGCCTTCTTCGTCCACTGGCCAGCTCGTCCAAGTCGAACTGCGCCCACAATTGGCCAGGCCCAGCGAGCAGCGAGCAGTGAGCAGTGAGCAGTCTCGATTAGATCTGCCCGCCGATTAGATAGACCTATGCCTCGCCTGCATATAGAGCCGGCGAGCCAGATGGGCGCGTGTGATATGGAAACATTAGCCGGCGAATGTTTCCCTCGAGCTAAGGAGCTAAGGATTTCCTCAGCTTTTCGGCTGCTGGTGGTGCGCGCAACTGTGTGCCGCTCGCCCATTTAGCTTGGGTCAAGTTTAGGCAAAGTTGAGCCAAGAAGAAGAAGAAGAAGTGGAGCTGGTCCATTTTCCATTTTCCATTGCGGCCAACTAATTCCAAATTGGCTTCCAGTTTCCGGCCACAATTCGGCCGCCCAATCGAGTGGATTTTCTGTGCGCAAACCATCAGGCACAGAAAATTTGCATCCCAAGCAGTCCTAAGCAGTTCCAATCCTTAGCTCAGCTCACACAATTTGGCCGCCACGCAATCCTAATCCATTTTCGGCCACCCTTTTCCTCTGCTCTTCAGTCTCACTTGCACGCAAAACTTGGCCGGCCAATAATCAAACAAAAAACGTTGCTCAATTATGAGCAGTCTTAGTCAATTGGCAGCCAGCGCGAAAACTCAAACAAGCCACAACTGGTTTCCAGTGGCCTTTTATTAGTGAAAAATTTTTAGAATTTATCAAACTCGTTGCGCCAAATGGAGTCACGCCATTGGAAGTGCAATTGGAAACTGAAATGTGCTCACTGCTGCCCTAAGACCAACTTGAGCGGCCGATATATCTCTTTTCTACTTCCTTTTGGCTTCCTTTTGGCTCCCTTTAATTCATATTAAGCTTTGCGAACGAGCGCCAGAGACAGTCTCGCGCGCACACTTGGCCACCTTCTCAAGCAACTCCAACTTGCCGGCCAGAGACAAGCCGCCAGAGACAAACTCGTGCCTTGTTCACACTCCAATGCACACTTTATAGGCCTCCTCTATGCAAATGGTCGCCTCCATTTGGCGCTTTATTTGAGCCACTGGCGCGCTCAAATAAAAGTGGCGCTTCCATTTGCATACAGTTGCTTGCAGTTGCATACAGTTGCATACAGTTGCATTGAGTTGCGCAAACACTGGCAACCAGCTCAGCCCAAAGACAAGCAGCGCCTGCAAGAAGGCCGCTCCTTCTTGCAAATGAGCCTCCTTCATTCGTGGCTTCTTAGCCGAACCTAGTCCGCCGAGCTAAACGCAATTGAGCTTCCAGTTTTCAGCCTCAAGCTTCCACTTTTCAGTTTCCACTTTTCGCCCTCAACTTTTCCCCTTTTCTCCTTTTCTAATTCTTCTCAATGCCCAATTCTCCAATTCTGATCAAGAATTCTTCCTAATTCTTGATCTCTTCAAGCCAGTTTTCAGCTCTCAATTTGCAATTTCTGAGTGGCCATAATCTGCCCTTGTCTCTCTTTTTCTCCCTTGCTTCTTTGCAAGAGTCGTTCAAAAGAGTCCGAAATGACGATCGTACACAGTCTGTGGCAGAGGCGGCCACTTGCAAGGCTCAATCGAAACCAAAGGCAGACTTGCGCAAAATGCAAATGTGACTTATTATCAAGTGAAACAGGTTGTTGTTTTTCCTCTGACGCTTCTTGTCAGTCTGTTCTTCTGTGTGCAAGAGCAGCCAGTTAACAAGCAACGATTAGTGGCACTCAAAAGCAGCAGCAACAAGCCATGAGTGAGTGACGAGCGAGAGGCGCCCAGTAACTAGCTAACGAGCGTCAAGTGCCTTCCCAATGCTCACTTGCAGCCGCCCACTTGGTCTCCAGCTCGCCAGAGAGTGTCTGTGTTGCGCAATCAAGTCGCACTTTTCTCTCTCTCTTAGTCTCACTTCTCTCCATTCACTTGGGCGCATCAACAAATTGCAACTTCTCAAGACTGTCTGCGTCTCCATTTCCAATTGCATTTCCGTGCGGGCCATTTCCACTTGCTTCCAATGAGCAAAAACTGGCACGTGCATCATGCGGGCGCACCAGAAGAGAAGTGGCCAAAGACAACAAAAAAACAGTGCTAATGAGCCGCACCTAAGCACTGGGGCAGCGTGCAACTGTTGCTCTTTTGCTTCGGTTTTTCTTTCATCATTTTCTTTTCACGGACTGTCTCAACTGTTCGAGAAGGAAACTCGTGCACCTGTTCTTCAGAGTCAGAAGCGAACTTTGACGAAGGAGCACAATTTCAGCTAAGATTTGGGGACCTTTTGGGCCGCAAGTTGAAATGACAACAATCAGGCAAATTGTCGAGTGTCAGCCGGAGGTTTAGGTGCGCCAATTTGCAGATTTCTGTTGCGCTTCTCTCACGCGAACAAACGAGGATTAGGATGCACAAGTTTGGGCCGCAAAAAAGAGTCCAGTGCAAGTCTTGCACTTCTTTGCTCCAAAATGAAGGCCCAAATCCAAATGGTGCGCATGAAACTGGACATTTTCGCCTCAAAATGGCTGAAGTTTGTCCATTTCTTGACTGAGTGTCGCTCGTTTGGTTGCAGACTGTCCAAAGTTTGCCCTTAGAGTGCAAAGTGGCGTCCAAATAGAGTCCAAGTGAGGCAAAAAGTGAGGCAAAAATGGAGCCCAAATGGAGCGAAGAAGGAAACAGGTGTTTGTGTTTGTTGGCGATTGTTGCGCGTAAGCCAAGTGGTGGTTTTCTCTCTTCGTGTTAATGCTAGTCTGTTGCAGAAAAGAGAGAAGATCAGGCGAGAAAATGGGCAAAAAGGAGCAGGAAAATTCGCTGGCGAGACGCGAAAAGGTTTTTGTGAAGCAAAAAAAGTTTAAGAAAATTTGGAAAGTTTTCAGCTCCTCTTTTTTCTCTCTTTCTCTCACTCACTCTCCTTTTATTCAATTTGTGCTCACCACTTTTTGCCTCCAAAACTGCTCTTTAAACTCGGCAGACTGTCTCTCTCTCGCTTGTTGCTGCTCGTCTTTTCCTGCGCCTCAAACAAGCTCAGGCAAATTTGCGGCCAGAACAACGGAAAGCAATTGGCAAACTTCAAGCCAGAAACACTCTTTTGTTGTTCGACGACGAGCTGCACTTGCAAAACGGGCAGCAAAAGGGGCCAAGACTGTCTTCCATCTTTTGGCCACTCTTTTCGCCTCACTCAAGCTGCATTTGGAGCCACCAATGCTTAGGCCTAGGAGCAAATGATGCGAAGAAGTGGCCAGAAAAGAAGAAGAGAAAAGAACTGAAAAGAAGAGCAAGTGGCCACTTGCTCTTGTTTGTTGCGCAACAATGAACTTTGCAAACATCTCCTGTTTGTGCACTTGACTTCTGCTTCTTCTTCTTCTTCTTCTTCTGCTCGTTGGATTTTGTGTCAAAAGTTTGGCCAAAATTCAATTGACTTGCTCGTTTTGTTTGGCCGAAAACTTGTGAGCAGTTTTTCACTTTTGCGCTTGAACTTGGCCTGAACTTGAGCAAAGCATCAGAGCTTCTTGAAGGAAGACGCGCCGAAGCTTAGGGCATCTGCAAACTGGAGACTCTCTCCAGTGCCTCCCAGTCAACTTTTGGCAACTTTTCCACCTTTTCTCCTTTTGCCCAAAGTGAACGCAAATTGGTCAATTTTGAATCAAATGAAGTGTGTGCTCAACAGTTCGTTCAATCAAAGCCACTCAAATGGGGCCTTGCTTCTTCAAACTATTGCAGATTGTTGCAGACTGTTGCAGACTGTTGCAGACTATTGCAGACTGTTGCAGACTATTGCAGACTGTTGCAGACTGTTGTAGACTGCCCAGATGAGTGCACAAAAGCTGAGCTCTGTTGGCCATGTTTGCGCGTAATTGGTGGCGCTGTTTAGACGCTTGATGAGCAGACACTTGGCCCCAAGCAGAGCCAATCTGCAGCGAGCACATCCTAAGGGCGCGCTCGATGCAAACTCAGTCAAGAAAAACAGGAAAAGCTAAATGGAAAAGGTGACTTGTTGGCCACTGTTAGCGCCACAAATTGGCCTCTCTTGTGCGCAGCTTAGGGCTGACAATCAACAATCAACAATCAACAATCAATCAAGCGCAAAAGTTCAGCCGAAGCTCACAGTTTGCGCTCAACTCGAACGAGCAACACTCACTGAGACACCCAAGCCAAATGAGGCCCATTCTCTTCGAGTTGCTTTCCCCTTTTGGGTTTCTCTCTTTTTCACTCCTTAGCTGTGGAAAAAGAGTGCGATTATGGCGGCCAAGCAAAGGGAATTTGCATTTGGGGCCAAAGTGTGAGACTGGGCCCATTTGGAAAGCATTGTTTGAGGCAGTTTCAGGCAATTTGAGGCAGTTCGAAAAAGCAAAAGAAGCCAAAGTTTGGAAATTGAGAATTTGCGCAGAATTGCAGAATTTGTGCAAAATTTTAACAGAATTTTGTTTCTCTTTAAAGCCAAAAGAGAGAAGAAGGAAACTTACTGGCTCGTTCCTTATGGTTTGCTCTGCGCGAACAATTAAACACTCTAAACACTGGCTTTTGGCCGCGGCTTAGCTTTGGCGACAATCTGCTGGAATCTTGTTTTGCCTTTCGAATGGCAATTTGGAGAAATTTTCCACCAAGAAAGAGGGAAATCTTTCTCCTTTGCTCACTTTCTCCACAGGCAAAAGTTGGCAAAGGATTGGCTGGAAGCAAAATGAGCATTAGAGACTCCCTTTGGAGGCGAGGCCCAAAAGAGTGGCCAGAGAAGAGGAAGAGGAAGAGGAAGAAGGTGGAAGAGCAGAGACAAGGTCCGGCAAAAGTAAAAAGAGGCTAGCCAAAAAGCGGGAGAAGCAAAGTTGTAATTACGGAGCGCCAGTTTGGGCTTAGCTTTGGGGTGAAATGTTGCTTGGACTATGGTTTGCTTTTGCGAGAAGCAAATGGAGCCCAAGCGAAGAGGTAGAGACAGTGTGTAAAGACAAACAGAGGTGGAAATTTCCAAGGAGCTTCCATAAAGTTTGCGTGCCACTTGGAAAAGCGCGTCGTAAATTCCCATCTTCTTCTCTGCCTTTGTCTCTAGTCTCTAGTCTCTAGTCTCTAGTCTCTAAGCACGAGAGAGACGCGCGCTCACACAAAAGCCTCCACAGCACACAAACACCCTAAGGGTCGGGCGCGATTTCTCAAACTGCTCAGTCCTTATGGTCAGGTGCAGGCGACCACTCTTGTCTCTTGTCTTTGGGCAGAGAGAGAAGAGAATCTTTGGCCAGAGACAAGGGACAAGAGTGGGCCGCCAAACAAGACTGGCCCAAATGCCAATTGGAGTCTGCAGCTCCGATTTGATTTCGCTCACATTTTGCCCACTTTTCGAGGCTCAAACTCGGCTGCTTGGGGCCCAAAGTGGAGCCGAAAGTGTGTTTGCTTTTGTCTCGAGACTGTGTTTGTCTGCTCCCAAAGACAGTCCAACGCGGTCGCACTTTACCGGCTTGAAGGGCGCGCACACTCGCCGCTCGGCCCACTTTGCCCGCCCAGAAAGGCACAATTACTGCACCTAGTCTGCACCTAGTCTGCGGTCTTCTGGCAGCCCAAAAAGGCCCAAAAAACGGGCGCCAAACTTTGCTCGGCGGCGAACTATGGCCGCTCAGAAATTCCTCCAACACTAGTCCTCCACTGGAGCAGGTGGGCGCCAAGCGAGCGAGTTGAACGAGTGGTGTCCAGTTGGCCAAACAGTTGGCACCAATGCGACAGTGATGTTTCCATCAAACTGGCCAAAATGTTGCCCAAATGTTGCCAGCCAGACGCGCGGTGTCAACACTTGGGGCCACACACAGACTGGCGCTATCTGATTGGGACTGTCTGCGGCAAACTGGATTCTTGGCCGCTTTTTTCAAGCTCCTCTTGGGGGGTCGCACTTCCATTTCCACTTCCACTTCCATTTCCATTTCTACTTCCAATTCCACGCGCAGATCGACAGATTAGGAGTGCTGAGGTGCCGCCAAATGGCTGCCAAATGCTCGCGATTGGACCCACTTGGCTAGTAACTGCGCCTAAGGAGCAGTTACTGTTTGCCATTCTCTGTTCGCTCTTTGCTGTTTGCAATTCGCGCTTTTAGCATTTCAGGTTTTCAGCTTTGCGCCCCAAAGAGGCACGAAAAGGCCTCTTGATGAGTGATTTGATTGCGCCGCCGAACCAAATGGGCGCCAATTGTTGCCTCTCCAAACTGGCCAGTGTTTGTGTGTGGCTGAGGGTTGAAATTTGTGCAAAATTTGTGCAAAATGTGGGCCAAGTTTAGGCAAATTTGGGCGAAAAGAAAAATGGAAACTCCTTTTTCTAAGGCAGAAAACTCGATCATTTGGCGCACTGATTCGCTTTTGGCACTCAAACTGGAACCTGAACGAAAATCTGGAGCTGCATTTGTGTGTGTTTGAGCTAGTCTGTGGCGAGCTGAAAGGAAGAGTCGCAAACTGGTAACACAATGAGCAATTTGCACTCAATCGATCACAGAAAACGGTCACAAAAAGAACACTCAACCAGAGACAACATTTGGCCCACTCAAAACAGAGTCTCTCTTTCTTCTTAGTTCTTTACTTGCAAACAGACAGAGCTCCCTTTTTGCCACCTAATGCGCCCCCAAATGGAGTGTCTCCCAGCGAGTCAATTGGCCTTTTCGGACCATTGAGCACGCTTAGGTGCCATTGTGTTTTTCTCAGTTGGCCGCCCAAGAGGCCAGACAACTGGAAACAACTTGTTGTTGCCACTCGAGACAGTGCAAAGTCCGTTAAACTTTGGCTTTTTAAACATCCTCTAAAAGCGTATCATCCTAAGCTCTGTCTCCTTCTGGTGCTTATGGTTAGCTTGGGCCTGTTTGCACCTGAGGCTCAGCGTGTGAGCAGGCGCCTCTTTCTCGTGCTTTGCTTTGTCGATTTGGCGCCACAGAACAAGTTGTTTCTCTTGCTCCAACTGGGCAGCCAAGCGAGACGGACCAACAGAGACAGTCTGCGAGCAAGAAGAGCAAGAAGAGCGAGAAAAGCAAGCTGAGAAAGCGGAGAAAAGAGAGACAGAGAGAGAGAGAGCACAACAAAGGAACAAATTGACTCTTGTTTCCTTTCAGCCGGCCGCTCATATTGACCCTCAACTCTGATAAGTGAGCTCCATATTAATCATCTCTCTCTTTTGTGCTCTCTGTTGCTCTGTGGAACAAACTTGCACAAGTTTTTTAAGAAAAATAAGAAGAAGAAGATGAATAATAAGAAATAAAACACACGAGTTGCCGATTGGCCATTTTCGTGATCGTTTTCGTCGCCGTTTGTGGTCGCGGATCACTGTTTCTGCTTGTCGCTCTTTGTCTGTCTGTGTCTGTCTGCTCCAAACACAAATTGGCTGCTCTTTGGCCAATCTTTGCCCGCAGAACTCAGCTCTCCCAAAAGAGCAAAAGAGGCGCCTCATTTCCCGTTTGGAGCCCCAAACTCTAAACTCTAAACTCCAAAAAGTCCAAAAACTCTAAACACCGAAAGTCCAATTCCACTTTTCCACTGCAACAATTGCTCCTCTCAAACTGGTCTCACTCTCAATCTCCAATCCATTTGAGACTGGCCAATCCCAACATGAAAAAGGCCCACTTTTCGCCCACTTCAACTGATCTTGTCCCACTCACAAGCACCAGAGACAAGCTGCGGCCAAGTTGTGGCCAAAGTGATCATGATTATGACGAGCAACACCGCAAACAAATGCTCTTCTCTGTCACTTCTGCTCTGGGCAAATCCATCTTTTTGGCTGCCTCTTCTTGTCTCTAATTTGCAGCACTTGCTCGCCTCAAACAAGCCCCAAAACAAGCCTGAAAACAAGCCGCACGAGAAGCGCACAAGAAGAGCTCGCCCACTTTGCTTTTTGGCCAGTTGCTGTTCCACCTTAGCCGTGCCACTTGATCAATTTCGCCTCAACGCAGCCTCAGCACCACTCGTCTTTTGGGCCGCCAAAGCTAAGCCAAAAGTCGCTCACTCTGATTCCCATTTCGATTCCAGCGTCCAATTCGAATTCGGATGCGAATTTCTCTCTCCGATTTGGATTCGAATTCGAATTCGAGCTTTAGTTCAAGCAGCTCGAATTTGGACTTGTTTTGGGCTGGCCAATTGGGAGAAATTGCGAGTTTGCGCCGCACACTGAAACAGAGCCGCAAAATGTGGAGGCACAATGAAGGAGGCGAGATAAAACATTGCGCCCTTGTGGCAGCTGGTGAACAGTGGCTACCTGTTGCGAGCGCGCGCACACGACTCCAATTTGCGCGCACCACGCGATCAATTTCTATTTCTATTCCTATTCCTTAGCTCCTCTCTGCCTTTCTGCTTTTCTGCTTTTGGCTGCCTCCAATTGCGCGCCCAGACTCAAACTGAGAACAAGCTGCACCTTGGCGGCCACAGTCCAATTCCACTTCCACTTGTTGGCCCGCCCCAAAGAGACAGAGAGAGAGAGAGAAAAGGCTCCATTTTGGGCTCTTTGGCGCGCGCATGTTGTGACTCGGCCAGTCGACAATCTGGCTCGCCTGCTGCCCATCATTTAGCTTGTCGAATTTGCCCACTTGGCCGCCCCCAGTTTGAGTCTCCGTGGCTAGTCGTTAACACGCAACTGGCTTGTGAGCAGACGCCAGGCCAACACCAAGCAGAAAGCAGCAAGCAGCAAGCAGCAGACAGAAGGCGCACACTTTGCGCAAGCTTGTCTCGGGCGGCGCACAAGTCGCGCGCTCGCACACACAAAGCAGAGGCAAATTGCTCAAATTTGTGCGCAACCAAAACAAAACAAACTCCACTGTTGTTTTCCAGCCGCTCGAACAACAGGCCAACAATTGCAGATCCATTGCGCGCCATTCCTATAGACTGGCGGCTAGCCTAGAATTGGATTGTGCTCCATTTCGATCAATCTGGCGCGTGGCTGCTCCCCGGCCGGCCAGTCAATCCCCAGAGATCGCCAGCTAAACGATCTGCAGCAGAAACACCGGCGCCTAATCTCAATCCCATGCAACTTTTACTTCCTCCACCTGCCCTCCAGCTAGCCTCTCAGCTGGTTTTCTCAGCCTCTGCTTGCCAGCGAGCTGCCCTCTGCTAGAAAGCTGCCTTGTGCTTAGGAGCAGCCAAGGAGAGAGCTTAAAATCGGGCGAAACAATGTCCATTTATCTCAATCAGATGCTCTCGATTCATTGGCAACAGGCGAGCCAAACAATCCCACCTAATGCGCTTGCAGATCAAACAAAAGCTGCCCACCAACCACAGTCCCAAGCTCCTTTCTCCAGCCTCCAGATCTGCAGCCAAAGAAGCCTGGTCTCTGTTTCCAGCCAATCGTTGAAACAGAGCTTGAAACCAAACGGAGCTCTCGATCGACTTTTATGGCAATTATTTTGATTATTATTTCGTCGCTCGATCCATCTTGTTCCGAGCGGCCAAAGCTCGCGGGGAAAGCTGCAAACTGGAGCAACCTGTTGCATGGGCAGCCGTCTCTGTCTCGGTCTCTGTTAGAGTCTGAGTGTGGCGTTAAGACGGCAAAGTGGGCAAAAGTGTTTGGCCTAATGTTTAGTGTACGAATGTTTGCGCGCAACTCTTACACTTGCTGGTCGTTCGTCTTCTTACGTTGCGCTCAAGCAAAAAGACGAGCGCGCACGAAATAGGTTCGCGCGTTCCTCGAGGAACAAATGGACGCGCAATGGAAACTGCATGCAACAGGCCACACGAATGGCGCACGCCCAACGCGCTCACTGCACTGCGCGGCTCACAAGCTGTTCTGCTATTTTGCGGCAAACCTAAGGCCGATCTGCGCATCTAGCTCGCCAGTGCCAGTCTCGCCCCACACAACTCGAACTCAAACTCAAAAGACGGGCCCAAAAGATGGTCTCAAAAGAGTCTCTCACCTGCTGATGAGATGTTGGAGGTTGCCAGTTGCCGGTTGCCAGTTGCAAGTGTAGAGCGAGAAAGACAAGGAGCTTCTGCTTTGATGGATTGGAAAGGGCGGAGGCAGCTGGAGAAGACTGCCTACAACTAGTGCCTAGCCTTCTTCTCGATCGACAGAAGCAGGCGAGGCTGAGCAGTGGACAGACTGCGCCCAGTTAAACACTTGCAGCAGCAACTAATGTGCGACCGGCGATCAGCTAGAAGCCGGCCAGAAGCCACTTTGCAGCTAAGGGCCGCTACTGTGCCCCTCTTCTGGCTGCCTGCTGCACCCCCTCAATTGAAAGCGGCCGGCCAAGAAGTGGGCCGCATTGAGGAAGTGCAGTCTGAGCTTAGGTGCAATTGTGTGCGCCCCCTTTTCGCTTCTCCTTCGCCTGGCCACTGGGCAGCTTTCAGGCCAATTTGGCAGCTCTGGGCCAATATTGGACAAAAGCGGCCAGAGAGAAGGGCCGAGGAGATGAAGATGAAGAATAGCGTCCGACTGGCAGCTCTAGACACACTCCCAAGCAAAGCAGAGCCACTCCCAGAAGGGAAAAAATACAGTTTTGCACACAAGTTAATTGGCCTCTGGGTGGAAAGTGCACCAATGGAGCAGCCAACCTTGGCTGGGCGGCCAGTCTCTTGCTGCTGCTGCTCAAAGGCAACTTTTGGCAACTTTTGGGCCACTTTCCAGCTCTCCAGTTTCCTCTGCCCTCATTGAAACAGTGCTTTTGTGCTTTGCCGCCCGCGCCGGAAGGAGCACTTTCTGCAGCTAGAGAGAGAAACAGAGAGAAGGTATAAAACACACAGTCTCAGATTGACTCCGGCGGCCTCTCCTTAGCTAAAAGGGCCGCTAATGAGTGGCCCTTCTGAGTGCTGGGGGCTCACTTCCAATGCTTAGGACTGTCTGAATGGGCCATTGAGCGGCCGAAGAGAAGAAGAAGAGGACCAACTTTAGCAGAGGAACAACATGGATGGAGGAGGAACAGTGTTTGGGAGACAAAAGATGGAACGAATTGCGCCCAATGCAAAGCAGTTTTCCAGCACTTCTTGGCGGCCAGACGAAAGACAGTCGCTCACTTTTCGAAGGCTAATCGGCGGCTCATTCAAGCCCATTCAGCGTCCTCCTTTCCAATGCCCAAAGGAGAAACACTTTGCCACTTTTGGATTTGGTCTGAGCTTAGTCAGTCCACTTTTTTCCACCGTTTTGCCCCCACTTTTGGGCCACACAGTTGCCAAGAAGTTTCTCGCCGCTACCAAATTCGCCAAATTCGCCAAATTTGCTCCCTCCTTTTCGCCACTTCGAAAAAGGCGGACGAGCTAAGGTCTAGCTTGAGGAAGCGCCCAAGTGGACAGACTGCCACAAAGCTGCGTGAATGAGTGCCAGAGAGTGCCTCTCTTTTATGGACACTCTTTGCTCTTTGCTCTTTGCTCTTTGCCAAGCTCGAACTGTGCAAGTGGTGGAGAAGCCAAAAGAGAACAGAACAGTTTGGCTGACCAATCGGCCACTTGTTGCGCTCGCCCATAGCTCGAGGCAACAAATTTTCTGCGGCTCAGCTGAGATATTAAACTGCTTTTGGTGGAATAATAATAATAAAAAGCGGAGAGAAAAGGAGAGAATAAAACAAGCCAATTTCCATCCAAGCTCCAATCAACAGCTTGCCCATGAGATTGCCATTGCTCTGATGGCTTAGCTTTGGTGAACCTGTTTGCTGTCTGCTGTTTGCTGGTTGCGCAACAACAACAACAAACTGGCCGAGAAAACAAGACAAACGCCGCTGTTAATTGATTGTTGTTTCCTCGCCTTTGGGCGCCAAAGCTAAGCAGCAGAAGACTGTCAGAGGCAAAAGATGCAAAAGAGGCAAAAGAGAGAGACAGAGACTGAGACTGAGAATGGGCGTGTGTGAGAATTCAATTTACATGCTCGGCGCGCTTGTGGTGCCATTTTGAAGCGTCGCTTGTTGCTTCTGCCACTCAGCTCTCTTGAATAAGTGGCCATAAATAACCGGCGGCTTCTCATGTTCCTCTTCTTTTGCTTCTTTTGCTTCTTCTTCTTCTTTTCACTCCACCTTTGCCCATTTGACGCCTCCAAGTTGAGCCCAATTGAGCTGCCAAGAGTGCGGCCAAGCTCAGTGGTTCTCAGTCTCGAGTTGCGCCATCAATTGCGCTTTCCTTAGGAGACCTTAGGAGGCGGCCCACTAGACTAGGTTTGGTTTCTCGGGCGCTAAAGGCGAGCAGAAGAGAAGGAAAAAGGTGAGGGAGAAGAAGATTTGAGTTGGGCGCCAGAAAAAGAGCTAAGGGCAGCAGCTCGTCCAAACAGACCAAAGGGCAGAGAAGAAAACTGAGAGGCCGCAAGTGAGTGGCCGATGAGCAAGATTGATGCAAGTTGCTGCTTCTACTGGTCGGCGCTTCTTCTTCTTCTTCTTCTTCTTCTGCTTTGGGGCCTCGCCGGTGAGTGATGATCGTTCGTGACGAGCAGCCAGCACTAAGCACTGAGCAGTGAGGACTGTCCATCTTGAACAGAGAACAGTGCTTTGGACTGAGATGAGGGGCCGCAACAATTCTGGTAGCTCGCCGGTGGAAAAGGAGAGGCCAGTTGCCAGAGCTAAGGAGTGTTAGAAGAGAGGCCCAGTTAGTGTGCGGCCAGTGCGTTCAAGAGAGGGACTCTGGTGGGGCAGGTAAGGCACGAGAAGAGGAGGAGGAGAAGGAGAAGGAGGAGAGAAAAGGGCGGCACTTGCGAGTGTTTGGGGCGCGCCAAAGTCAAAGTCAAAGTCAAAGAGAGAGAAGGAGGCGCAGTCAAACACACTTGGAGGCCCATTGGGAGCTCATTGGAGGCCATTTTCCATTTGCTTGGAAGACTTTCGAGTGGAAAATAATATTGTTCGCCGGCTCCAATTCGATCTGCTCGTGCTCAAGTGGGCCGCTCCTAAGGGCAGACTGTCTCTCTCTCTCTCTCTTTGCACGCCAATTCGGCTTCAGTTTGGAAAGCACCAGCCACTAGCAACTGGCCAATGCTAGACATTGCTAGACTCTGCTAGACACTCACTCTCTTCAGCGAGAGGCCCGAGAACAAAGAAGCAGATTTCGGTTGACTTTTATGGCCGCCTCAAGCAGAGGAAGGGGCAAGCGGAGGCGGCGATCACGAGACAGTCTCTCTCTCTCTCTCTTCTTGCAGACTTACAATGAGGAGGAGCCGCCGCTTTTCGGGGCTTGTGGGGCCGCCCTCGTGCAGTGTTGGAACTGTGAGAGACAGTTGCTGGCTGCAAACTGGGAAATTTGGCCGCTGAGTGAGCGGCAAAAGTGCACTGTTGAAAGTGGCCAGAGGAAATCGGTTGCAGCTCAGGTGGGAGGTGACCAATTGGGAGAAAATGGGCGCCCCTTTTTGGCCGCCGAAGTTTGGGGCTGGCTCGAGTAAAGTCGAGTCGAGTCGAGTCGAGTGGGGCCAAATTGGTGGCCGCCAGAGAGCAGGAAACGAGATTGGGGGCGGCTTTTTGGGCAGTTGTAAGTGCAGTTGTTGGGCTAGAGGGCGGCCACTAAGGGACGATTATGATGGGCGATCATGGAGGACGAGGATGAGGATGAGGAAGAAGAAGAGGAGGAAGAGGTGGCAGACTGTGTGCGGTGAGCGCGCGCCAGACAAGTTGCCGCTCGAAAGCCAAAGGGAAAAGTGGCCCAAGTGGCCGGCAGTCCAGGTGTCGTGTTTGTCGTTTTCGAGTTGGCGCCTCCAAACTGGACGAGCTTTGTGCCTTTTGGAGCCAGCTGCTTGGTGGAACTCGTGGTGGTGCGCCCAAATTCATGCCCAAAATGGAGCGCCAAAAGGCAAAAGTTGAAAGGCAAAAGACGAAAGCCGAGGGCGAAAAGCAGCCACAGACAGTTCCAATTGTGAGCGTGAGTCTGTCTCTCTCTCGCCGATGGGCCCAAATGAATTGCTTCCTCTTCCACTTCCACTTCCTCTAATCCAAATCCGAATCCGAATCTGAATAGCAGAGCAGACGAGCAACTCCCACAGACCAGTGCTCCTCTGCCCACAGGCCGCCCATTGGAAATGATAGTAATTACGATGATGGGCGATGCCATAATGATAAGCGAGCCCAATGGAGCAATATTCAAGCAACACTCGTCGGCCTGTTTGCAGTTCGTTTGGACATTTGGGCGCTGGCGATTTATGGCCCAACTGCTCGACTTTTAGTTTGGGTTTTCAGTCTGTTTCGACTTGCAACTGTCTCTTTTCCGGCACATTGGATTCTTCTTTCAGATCAATTGCGGCCCACAGACTGTCTCAAAGAGTGTCTGAGGCAAAGGGAAAACGTCAACACACCTCTGGAACGTCCACTCAAAATCAACCGATATCTATATGTGGCCAATTCATTCGTCATATTCAAATTGTGCGCCATTGTTATTATCATCAGCGTTATTATTATCGCCGCTCACTCGGGCAACATTGAGCCCGTCCTTCTCTGTCCTTCCTCTGTGGGCGTTTCAAATCTCTGGCTGCTTTGGATCAAAATTCGCCAACTCTGTCGAGAATTTCCAACATTTCCAACATTTCCAACATTTTCACCATTGGACGAATGGCACAAAATGTGGGCGTGTCTCGAGGTTGTTTGTCTGCTGATGGAGAACAAGTGTTGCGAATGGTTTGGTTTTCCAAGTTTTGGCCGAGCCTAAGCGAGAATAAGAAGCAGAAGAAGAAAGGTCACAATTGACAGGCAGCAATATTTTGCGAAGGTTTGCAAAGGAAAAGAGTCAGTGTGTGCAAGAGAGATTCTTTTGTTATTGTTGTTGTCGTTACTTTGCGGCCAGAGCTAAGGTCCGAGAAAGAAGGGCAAAAAATCGGTTGCGATCAATCAAAAGGAGGTTCTTGCTGGTGGCCAACCTTTGCGTGCCTTTGCGGCAACTGCAAGTGCCAGCCAAGTCCAATTGGGCGGCCACAAGAGACTAGCTCAGTGTCAGATGGCACCTGTTTTGGTTTGATGCAATGGAGAAGCGTGAGCATGGAAATGGGAAAAGGCAAAAATGTGGCCCAAAAGGAGAGCTTCAGAGCTTTAGAGCAAAAGGATGGCCGACGTGAAGCTCGCGCCGCATAAAAGAGCCCAAATGAGACGTTTCCATCTCTCTCTGCGGCCCTTAGCTCTTTTCTCTTTGCTCTTTCCGTTTCTTCGGAATGCGGCCGCCTGTTTGTCTCTCCCATTTGGCCACAAGAAGCAAGTGAGCAAGTGAGCCAGTTGGCCGATTTGGCGCGTCAAGCTAAGCCGCCGGCCTGCAAATAAGGCGCCGAGCTGAGTGCGCGCCTCCAAAAACTGGCAAATATTCCTCAGCTCAAATTCAGATTGAGCAGATCCAATTTGACAAGCTCGCCTCTCGGAAGACAAACTCTAAGACGGGCGGCCTCGCAAAGCTCAGGGCGGCACTCACTTGGTTGCCAGAGACGCGCACTTGTCTGTTTCCCTTTTCGTTTGGATATGGATTATCACTAGAGACTAGACTGCCTTTGTGACACACAGACAAAGTTTGGCCGGCGGATGAGGATCGAGAGCGACGAGTGCGAGCAAAAGTTCACACACACACACACACTGCAACCTGTTTGCTTTTCGGCCTAAAAGAGTGGCTCGTCTTCGCGTTCCAGTTGGTCTTTTTGTTCGCGTCCGGCCGCTCCTAATCTCTCGTCATCGTTCGTTTCGGAACTCTCTTGGCTGCTCCTTAGGGCAAACATGCAAACCAGCAGTCTTGTGCTCGAAAAGGGCCAAGAAGTTGGATATAAAGAGAGACAGACGAGCGTCGAGTGCCCGGAGCTAAACAGACAGTGGTGCACCAAGTAGCAAGATGCATACTCGGCTGGCAACATTTTCTCCTCTCGTTCACACAAACAACCAGCTGGCCAACTGAAAGCGAGCTCGCCCAGTTCCAACAGTGTGCAACTTGTGCATCTTGCGACACATAATTTGCTCTCCCAACGACCATGAGCCATGAGAACTGGTGGTCACTGTTCGAGGAAAGCTGAGCTCCTTTGCATTCCCAGTCTGTGTCGTGCCAACTCTCAAAAGAAGACTGCCCACAAAGCGGCCTCCCAGCTGCCCCAAAGCAGCGCCACCTGTTGCCCCGCTTTGTGCCCCCACAAGCAACTGTTGTCCGCCGGCCGACTGTAGTGAGCCGCTCTGTGAGGGTGCTCTTGGGAGCCATCCTGCGGCCAGACACTGCCACTGGGGAAACGGCAAGGAAACGGTGGCACTCGAGCTCGAGAGTGTTCTGCTCTGTCGGCCGACACACAAGCTCCGTCCAAGAAGAGGCCGCTCGGGGCGCCCACCATCAAATGGGCGGCCGCGCCACTACACGCTTGGCCGCAAATGCCGCCCGGCCCACTAGAACCATTGGAGGCCCAATCTGGCGGCCAAACCAAACAGCTCAGGTGCACGAAACTCGCAACTACCTGTGAACTATTCCCTCTCGCAAATTGGGGGCTCGCAGGAGAGAGTGTCTCCCTCTGGCTTGGGGTCATCAGCCTGAGGGGAGCCTAAACGGGAGAGCAGCCCCTCTCCTTCGTGCTCCACAGGACACGCAAAGGCAAGAGACAGGAGACAAGAGACAAGAGACTGAGGCGAGCAAAACTGTTGGACAAAACGAGTGTCCGTTGCTCTTGTCTCATCTCGTCTCGTGCTCTGCTTGCTTTTGCACTTGGCCAGCAGCTTTTGCTAACGGCAAAATGAATAGCAAATTTAGTGGTGCGCGACGGACTTGGTGGAAAAGTCACAGTTGATCTTCCCCCTCGAGCCTCTTTTGCTCACTCGACTGCGACTGACTCTCCTCCTCCTCCTGGGCCCAAATCTACTCTCACTCTCTGGTTCCCCTGTTTGCCATACTTCTCGGATTTCTCTCTTTCTCCTGTGCTCCTCCAACCTAACCAAGAGGAGCGCCACTTTGCCTCTTTGCCACTCAGTCTGGGCCCGCTTCTTGTCCAATTGGCGCGCCAACTTCTCGCTTCCTCTTCTCCACCATCTTGTGCTCTATTTCTGCCCCACCAGAATGCATCAAGTTGCCCCATGGGAGCAAGAAGAGTCTCGTTCCCTCGTGCAGGTGCCCAAAATAACAACATGCAACAAGTTGGCCCGCACACTGGACACCAAACACTCACGCCAATTGGCTCAAACTGGCCCTCAGCTCCTTTTCTCACACACTCTCCTTTTTGTTCTACTTCACTTCCTGTCCGGCACACAATTAAACAGTCCACTCTCGCATTCAGTGGTCGAGACATAAGGCTAAGGAAGGAGAGCGACAAGAAACATTTCCAAGCGAAAAAGGAGGAGGCCAAATTAAGTCGAGCACGCGAGTTCGAAGATTGAAAAGATCTCTAAATTCAAGAGTGAGAACAGCTTTGGTTGCCTGCTGGAGGGAGAGAAATTAAATGGGAAATGGCCAGAACAAAACTAGCTCAAAAATCTCAATTCTAAGTAATAGTGGCTGGCAGAGAAATCGAAGGAAAGAGGAAGAGAGAGAGAGAAAAAGCGAGGCAAAGGTCCACTCGACTAATATTCAGTTACAGTTCGAGTGGTGCGCCATTCGTCGCACTCGAAACACGAATGGAAAATGACCAAATTAAAAGATGAGCCGAAGAGATAGAAAAAAAGAGGCTGCAAAGAGCGGAAACAATCAGCGTACTGAATGGACGGTCAAAACAATAGAGTGCAGCCAACCTCAAAAAGAGGCCCCCAATGCACAGCTTTCACAGTTGACCAGCAGGACGATCAACTGGCCCCCAATTCTGCTCTTTCTATCTGACTGTTGCTGCTGCTGCCACTTTCGAGAGTGACTTTTGGCTGCTAAATTGCACTATTTGGAAGAGGCAAACTCACTCACAGAGACAGACAAACGCTGACAGATACTCACACACCTGGACACTTAGCTTGGGCCATTTTTTATTGGTCACACACAGTTCTTCTTGCTCTCCGGTTCTGGTCGTCGTGTCCTCTGCTGGTCTCTCGTCTCGTTTGTGTGACCGTGATTGCTCCAACGTGATCATCAGATGCGCCTTCACTGGGCCCACCATCTTTCAGCACGTCTCCTGCTTCACTCTCACACCAAACTGCTGGCCCCTGTCCCTCTCTTGACCCTCACCAATGATGGATACTAGCCACTGTGAGCTCTCAATTGGACTGAGCAACAGGCCTCCCTATCGGAGCTCCTTATATCTAGCAATGACTAAGGTAGTTAGGCATTTAAGTTCGATATGACCCAGTCGTTGCATCATCATTCGAACGAGATTCTTCTCATCACCAGCAAATCCATTTGGGCGACCCCTTCCCAAGTCTATCTATAGGAAAACTAGACAAAAACAGAGCCTGTCCTCATTGGATGCTTCCTCTTGCCCCTCACTGAGAGTATGGATTCTGTGAGAAGCCGATTTGTTTGACGAGACTGGTGCTTCGATGAATGGCCGAGCTCCCCAGGTGGTGGTAATTAGCGGCTACTGGGCAGACGGAGGAAGAGTGAGAATGGACAAAAGGCACCAAATGGATACAACAAACGAACACAGTGGCCAAGGAGGAGCGGCAGCAAATGGGAAGGATGATTTACGGCGACAAGACAAAGTGGAGGAGGTCGCCCTCTTGGGGTGCCACACAATGGGCGATCATTGTGGAGAGACTGGCTGGGGCAGCAAACTGACGACAAGCATTGTTTTCTATGCGGCCAACAAGAAGCTCCTGCAGTTTAACGAGACACACGAACTACCGACACGAACACCATGCTACCACTCTTGGCACGACATTATCACCCTCTCCTGCTGACTTTTTGCCGCCTTTTCACTCGCCACTCCCTTCGTGTTTCTCTCCTCCACTTGAGACAGGCTTTCATGGCAAGCCCCTGTCCCACACAGCCGCCACTGGAGCGGAACCCACACAAAGGCCATGTGGGCCTCTTCAACTAGAAAGCACCGGACTTGCAGCTCCCGAAATCGATCATCGACCAACCAAGCAACCACTTCAGCCCTCCCACCTGGTCTTCCTCCTTCCTGTTCTTTTACTTAACCCGCTGTACTTCTTTTCCATCCAACCAGACACTCACTCGAGGACCTTTTTCATTCATTTGTTCATTCATTCATCCACAATGCTCAAGGTTCGTCTGCTAGTGTTTGTTCCATTGTCATTATCGTCATTTCATTCTTCCTCTTTCTCCTCCTCCTCCTCCTCTTTCCAATCTCTCAAGTCTGCACTGTGCCAAACAGGCACACGCACCACACTCTCTGGCACTAACTTGCGGCCCGTCTGCTTCCACTGACCACCGGTCACTGACGACCGCCTGGTGGCGGCCCCAGTTTGCTCCAGATTAATCGCTTTTTGCCTAATACCGAAAGGTGGAGCCTCCCACTTTTCACTCTAGTTTCCGTTTCTGCCGCCTGCTGCCTCCTTCAACTCAAGCGGAACACTGGCTGTTATACAGCGTGTGTGAGAAACTACACTTAAAACGCCGCTCAAAGCAACTGGTACTCTCTAATTGACTTTTTGGGCGTAGTAACTTTGAGGCACCCCCGCTCAAGTTTTATTGAGTGCAGACGCGCACAGTTGCAATAAACAATCAAACGTGTCTATCTTACGCATCGCACATTCTCGTCTCCACACAAACTCTG